>Ga0164292_10003546_pt1 | contig 12724 bp, 19 predicted proteins | sample GEODES117metaG_FD_111486 | JGI IMG/M metagenome (GOLD analysis project Ga0164292, IMG submission 111486) | Eutrophic lake water microbial communities from Lake Mendota, Wisconsin, USA - GEODES117 metaG | ecosystem: Environmental > Aquatic > Freshwater > Lake | place: USA: Lake Mendota... | reverse complement strand
GGAGCAGGATAGACATCCGACAATACACGGGGCCGCCACGAAGAAGTCGAACCGCCAGTCGTAGTCGGTTCTGTCGAAGAAAAGAGCAGCAGCAACGATTAGAAATGCCAAGGCAAAAGAGGACAGGGCTACCACTGGAGCTCTGCCCGTAAGGTTGTATTCGACTCGCACGATCTTTCTATTTGCGATCGAGCTTGAGTGGGAAGCGTCGCTTCGGTCTTGTTCTCGCAATGCTCAAGGCTCCAGCGTTGAAGTCTTTGAATTGTAGTCGGATAACGCCCCCATTCACCGGGCCGCGATGAACCATGTTTCCATTTAAAATATGCGCAGCCCGCGGTTTCGTATGCAACGGTTTGTGCGGCCTATTCGGAGACGAGTCAGTTTTTCCGCTTGCCCTTTGGAAGCGACAGGTAGAGCCGTTGAAGCACTCGTGGCGGACCATATACCTGGACATTCATGGAATTGTGCCTGCTGAAACTGAAGGCTAATTTCCCTTCTTTCGCTGCGGCCCTGCATTGCCTGACGGCTGCTGGGGTTTGGGCAACGCTCGGGTTGCCAATGACCATAAACCGTAACGCATGCTTGAAAATGGCCCGATCAAACGCGGAAGTCCGAACCACAGCGACGATCGACCCCCGACCGAATGCATTAGCATTCCAAAGAGGCTCGTAACCAACGACGACTTCCTGGGACAAATCGAGAATGTGCCGGCCCCGCGTCGCGCTGAGAATAGCCTCACAACGAGTGAGCAGCGGCGAACCCCGACGCAAACCGTAAACCACGCACTCATCCGCGACGCTGAGCAGTGGACGTATGAATCGGCGGTGAATTGGCAGTGACTCATCTGGTTCGGGATTGCACTCTTCCGAAAGAAGGTCAGCTCGGAACGTACCGCATTTGGCGAGCCTCTCTTTGGTTAACGTCACTTGATAGTGTTCCATGAGGCAGCCTCCTGCGTTTGCACCGCCGAACGAGGGCGAGCACCTGGTCGCCGAAGTGAACTTTCCATTGCCAAAACGCACCGTTCGGCGGCTTAGGTGCATCGCTTGGTTCGTCGGCATTTCTTGGAGCACCGAGCTGTTTTGACAACGCCGGTCAAAGGCCGATTAGCCTATGTTCTATTAGTGCGTCGCGCCAAACGAAGTTGCTGTTCTCTTTGAAGTACCTTAACAGTATATCGCGGATGTGGTCATTGTTTACGTCATTAAGGCGAATCGCGTCAATCAGTTTATCAGAGTCACCGGCGGACATTCTGGTACACTCGCCGTCAGTTTCATAGCAACCGTAACCGTCGAAGGAAACTCGTCGAAAAAAAACGGAGTTCTCGCAATCCGATTCAAAGTCGGCGTAAACCGTACCACCACGCTCCGTTATCAGACACAAACTGAAATCGCAGGGGCGCGTGTTGGTCTTCCATTCGTTAACTGATACCTTAATCGCCATTGGCAGGTTTCCTTCGATGCAACTTCGATTAGCCCGACGAACGACGGCGATAACCGAGCGCGAGCGAAAGACGTCGCCATCAAATTGCCGCTAAATCGATCACTTCGGTTCATCGCTTTGTTCGGCTCGGATTGGGTTCCAGTTCAGTTTTTGGTGACTGTAACTACGACAACTGAAGTTGGGGCAGAGGTCGAACTTCCAACGAGTCTCGGTTGCCCTAATTCCAGCAATTGAGTCGTGCTGATTTGCGTCTTTGTTAATTCAGGCGGGGTGTCTTCGTCGCCATTTCCGTCCAGCTTCGATGTTTCGTACGTCAGCTTTAAGAAGACGGATCCGTTTTCTGGCGTCGCGGTAACTCGAACGATGGTTCCTACGTCCAAGGCTTGTACGTTACGTGCAGTCTCTCCCCCACGGGTCACGGTTTTGCCAACCGTGACATTAACGCGACGCCCGAATTGAACCATGCTCTCCATGCCACTCAGAGTGGATAATCGAATCGTCTCGATCGCTTCATAACCTGCGTTATTGTCTTTCTTGGACACCAATTCCAGGATTTGGGCCGCTGACAGGGATGGATCGAGGGTTTGGTTCAAACGGAATTCTGTCAGTTGAACGACGTACGTCGATGGTTTCCCTGCGCCGTCCGATGATGTGGAAGCGTCTTGGGCCGATGATACTCCAGCGATAACCAGCGACACGAAAATGAAGCAAATCTGTTTGAGCATGGTTGTTCCTTTGTTTAAGGCCGAACGACACGGTTGACCTGGCCGCGGCCAAGAGACGTTGATTTCAGAGACTGCCCGGCCCGCGGCTCCGGTTGATCCGTTTGTTATCCCGTGAGTTGAACCGTATCCCTATCCAGGATTCTCACGATCCAGCGCTCGTCTTGCGACCACGTCGCCGTGCTCGGTATTCACGACCCAGCAAGAATAAGCCCAGTCTTCCGAAACGCGGGCGGTTCCGACAGCCATCTCGACTCGGCTGACCACTGCATCCATGTCCTCGGCGATGTGCTTCACTGGCGCCAATCGACCCGGCGGTCCTCCATCCACGTACTCGATTCGGCCGACACGAATGAGCGCTAGGTCGGTCAGTTTTTGAAGGCTGGCGAAGGCCTCATGGAGGTCCGAAGGCGCGGGCGACCAGTCAGGCGTGGGCGGCGGATTCGTTCGGATTCCCAAATGGATTAGCACCCAGATAAAGGCGACATCGTCTGATAGTCCGTCGATAAGAAGTTCCATCTCGCCAGGTGTCAGATTCATATCCCACACGCGTTTCTTATGCTCGGAATAATGACCAGGGTAACCCGGCGGCGGCAAAGAATCTCTGATTTCATAATCCCACCGATCCGCCGCTCGGGTTGACCGCCTTGTTCGGCATGCTTTGCTCCGACGCTCTCGTCCGCCTCTCGCACGTTTAGGTCGCGGCTGCCCAAGCCCAGCGGAACCAGCTGCTGCACCAACCTCGCATCGAGCAAGTCCGCCAGCTCCAACGCTACACGATTACCAGCCCGGCGGTTCGCGAGAGGAACGTCTCTTCGAGCCATCAACCGAGCTACTTCGAGCTGCGGTCAAAACCCAAATCTTCCCCGTCGTGTGTTGCTAACCCAATTTGTTCGACGCCACCCTTGCGGCCGTTGTACCACAAGAGCCACTTCTTCCCGTCGTAGATCGCATACGGCTTGTACACAGCGTCATGGTCCCACTTGTCCTTACCGGGGCGGATAATGGGATTGGCCGAATGCCGCTGCCAGTCGGTGATCCCGTCCTTCGACCGGGCGATGCCAATCTGTGCGTGTTCCTCGTCCCGGAAGCCGATGTAGAACATTACGTACCAGTCACCTTGGCGGATCACCTGACAGGCCGTGACCCGATCATTCTCCCAGACGCTTTTCGGGTCGGGACGGAACACCGGGTTGTTCTTGTGCTTGGTCCACTTCAGCCCGTCCTCGCTGGTGGCGTACCCGATAGCGTTCGGTTCGCCCTGCTCCCCCCCCGAGTACCACATGCGGTACAACTTGGTCTTCTCTTCATAGATGACATGCGGGCACATCACGGCCACCTTCTCCCACTTCAGTTCGGCGGAAAGGACTGGCTTATCACTCTCACGCTTCCACGACTTCCCGTCCTTGCTGGTGGCGTAGCCGATCCACGACTTCCCCCTTGCCTGTCTGGTGTACCACATCTGGTAGAGGTCGCCGTTCTTGATGACGACGGGGCGGTTCAGATCGTTCTCCCAATCGGTTTTATCGTTGGGGCCGAGAACGATTTCGGGTTTGCCCCACTGGAAACCGTCCTTGCTTTCGACCACGGCAATGCTCATCTTCGGTCTCCACGAGAACCACATCCGGTAGGTGTCGCCCTCCTTGAGAACGGAGATGTCGAAGCAGGTGCCGAGATCGCCACCGAGGACCGGGTTATCCGGATACTTCACCCACCCGCCAGCGGTCTCGGTCGGCTGGTCGGCGGCGGCGACCTCCGCGGCTCGGCTCGCGGCGAAGACGAGAATCAGGGTTGCGATCAACGTCGTGAATCGAGTTACGAACACTTGTACCATGACTTCCATTCTGTTGAGCATGTTTGAATGAACGGGGGCGTTAGCGATCCGCCGCCGAACGGCAGAGGTAACGGGGCCGCCGCAAAAAAGTTTTGTTTTCAAAACCTGCGTCATCGGCGGCTCCTGGTCACCGATTTGTTCGTCGGCGTATTGCAGTAACGGACGATTCGTACCTCGCCATCGAATTGGCAATCGGCCAGTTCGTTTTCGATGAAGAATTGTACTCTATCAGGATTACCGCCACCGGAACCAGCGCCAACCAGAGGGATTGCGATCGACCGATACCCCCGCTGTGCCGCCAGCGCAATCGCGTTTCGCACCGAGTCGCGGATCGACCGTTCGGATGAACGCCAAAAAATGTTGATCCCGGCGACATGTATGATCGATTTGAATGAAAGTGTTCCCGCAGATGTTTCCACGGCGTGACCGAGCGGAATCGGACCCATGCGGCCTAGTTCGCGAAACGGTTGCCGCCCGCCGCGTTTCTTGATCGCGCCCGACACACCTTGCGGGATTAACAACCACCACGGAATGATGTTTCGATTCCATGCATTGACGATGACGTCGACGTCTTGGTCGAGCAGGTCTCCATCAACGACGGTCACGTGCATGTTGTGCGAGTTCCATTTGGTGTTGGGAAGCGTCAAAAGATTTTGCCGACGAACGATTGCGATAACCGAGTGCGAGAGAAAGGCTTTGCCATCAATTGGCGGCTTTTCGAGGACTTCGGCTCATCACTTTGTTCGTCGACCATTCAGCAGCGGTGAAACGCTCACCATGCCGGTCGATCTGAATGACTGTTGGACGTGTGTCTTATTCGCGAATCCAAATGGCTAGGCGATTTTGGATTCACTGGAAGCCATTTTGGCATCTCGATGCATTGCGACCTCGCCGCTTCGATGGAGTGAATCAAGAGACAGCCATGTTCCAGCAAACGGCAGTAGCAAAATCCAAAGTTGGTTCTGGCCAAGCTGGGGCATGGCGCTCATGAAGGTGCAGATCGACAATCCGAATGCTACCAACCATCGGTACGCGTTGGAGCGTTCAGTGAAGTCGCCAATTCGTCTCAAAGTGAACCAACCGATAACTCCGGTAGTCACCAGCCCGATCACAAGAAAACCGAGGGATGCAAAATTCAAAGGGCTCATTAGTTTTCCTTTCAGGTCGGCGAACGTTGGCGTTGACCCGGCCCGAGCGGTTGAGCAACCATTGCCCAAGCGGCCGACCGAGGGTTCGGTGCTCATCGCTTTGTTCTGTCCCATTGTATTGGCTTTTCGGTCCAGTAGTCGACAAATTCGGCGATGTTGCTTTCTGAGTATTCCAGTGTGATCACGCCTGCATGCAACGGGTTGCCGTATGCACCATCGTTCGCATCCTTCAAGTACAGTGAGTTGTCAAGAATCAGTATGCAAGAGAACACGTCATCACGCCAAACGTCAGTTATCGACGTCTCGATTAGTTGCTGAACTGGCAAACCATCCGTTTCGCCGATCATTTGAATTGCTGTTTCATCGGAAAGAGTCAATTGGGCCGTGAACAGGTCCAGGACAAGCCCGTTGTCGAGTACCACATAATGTGATCGAAATGAGGCAGGGCCAATTCCTTCAATCACAAACTCAGGTTTCGAATAGTTCGAGTGACCGATCCGGATGATCCGTGCTCCCACAACTTGTTCGCGAGTAGGTGAACTCACAGTTTGGATTTCCATTGTGGGAGACGAGAGTTTTGAGGGACAGAACGTCCAAAATCACGCGGTTGCGGCTAGAGGACTTCACCATGAGGAAACGCCCGATCCGCAACTCGCGTGCATTTGTTTGTTAGGCCGCACCTTCGCTTGGGCCTGCTTGCAACCCTCGGTTCAACACGGCACGCAAGCGGCTACGCGTGTACCTTTGCAGCAGAATTGGGTAGACGTTGACGACAACGTTGCCCACGCTCAGGTACACCGCCCAGCCATGCCATCCGATGCTCCACGCCCATGCCGCAGACGCGATTCCAAGAGCCAACAATACTAGGTGGCCGCGCTCGCTCTGCTCGGTGCGCAGGATGAAGTCAGCAGCTGAACGACGACCGCGGATCACGCGGAAATCTGGATTTTTCCGCCGCTCCCAGCGATTTGCGAAATCCCCATCCGGAGCGAACCAGCGAAAGAGCACAACGCCCAGCGACTCGTAGCACCGTCCCGTTCTCTCAAATCCCTGAACTCGAAAGTATGCGCGTGGCAGGAGCCACCAGAGCGAGATGCATGCGACGATCACGAAGACAAACGACGCCGGTGGCAAGAGATCGCCGTTCTGGTAGTGGAATGGTCTCAAAGGTCCCCAAACGTAAAGCCAGAACATCAGCAGAGGTCCGAGCCAGCCGCCAGCCATACTCGCGAAAGGAAAGATATTCACCCCATGCGTTGGTGGGTTATGACGCGGTGCGTTGCTGCGTGACATAGTCAGGCTTCCTCAGCCCAGTTCGTTCGGCCTAACGCCGCCGTCCAGCCAGCGGCGGTCAGTAAAGTTTCCATCAGGACTCGGTCGACCCGCCGCTTGGCTGCAACGGTTGGTTACGCGGAGTTGACTGGGTCATTTCTTGAGTTGAGCAATGCTCAGCGTATTGCCATCAGGGTCCTTGAACCACGCAACACGATCACCATTGTCGAACGTGCAAATCCCGCTGTCGTCTTGCTTCATGAAACTGAATTTCTCAAATTTGACGCCGCGACTCACGAGGTCCCTCGTGGCAACATCAATGTCATTGACCTGCCATCCAAACGCAGTAAACGGATGTGGAGTTAATTCTTTGACTCGCTGAACCCTCAGAGTTTGATCGCCTGCTAACTTGTAAATTAGGGCAAAACTGTCGTCCGCCACCAGATCAAGTCCAAGTGATTCGGAATAGAACTTCTTCGCCGCCTCTGGGTGAGAAGTGGGCACAAATGCCATCGGTAAAGCCAATGACAAAGGTGATTGGGGTTTCCTTGTCGTGTCTTCAGTAACTTGCGGAGATTGTTGTTGAGCGCTAAGCATATGCGTGACGACTCCGACGAAAAGTAGAGCAATTGTGGCGACGAGTGTTTTCGTAACGAGAGATAATTTCATCGAATGTCCTTCGCGTAACGTCGGCGGTAACCGAGCCGCCGCCAAGAAACTATGATTTCAAAATCCGCGTCATCGGCGGCTTCGGTTCACCGCTTTGTTCGCTGCCGGATCCGAGCACGCGCAATTCAATCTATTTCGGACGTTTGCGGATAGTTGCGGTAAATTCCACGACACCAATGCTGGGATTTGGAGCAATCATGAAGTCGACTATTGACTTCTCTTCGACTTTGACGGCTACCGAGTAGTCAAGGCCAAGTTCATCCATAACCGTCGAGAACACAATCTCACCATCGACAATGATCATCGCCTTGCATTCTCCCGACCAATTGGCACCCCAAGGCATTACTTTACCGACGTGACCGGATATGGTGACGTTTCCGGATGCATCACTAATCCACCTTCTCGTGGCCCATTGTTCGGCTGCGGGGTAATGACCAAGTTGAATAGCACTGTTCGCATGGCCTCCTTTGGCCCACAGCGAAGTGTAGGACCAACCATCTTCAAGATACCAAAGGTCACCAGTGGTGAATTCGCTGCGCCCACTCAGCCCGTTCCGTGTATCCTTCCCGAAATGTTTCAGCAACTTGAAGTCCGACGATTGGGTGTAGTTGCCGTCGGCATCTGTTGCGCGGTCCCAGTATCCGAAATACCATCCGTTCTTGCCCTGCTCTCTGCTGAACTCAAGAACAGAATCGCCGATGACGCCCGTTGATTCGCCGGAATACGTTTGACCGCCGCAACAAACTGGGATGAGCATTACGACGGCGAGAACCATCAGCCTTGCAAATGATGGACAGAAGTCGATTGTCATAGCGTCTTACAGATTGAGATGGACTCGATGTAGCGAACGCTGGCCATCACCCGGCACGCGAGAGAGATGTTCCATTGCGAAGACGCCTGGACGCGGGCTCGGCGTGCACGGCTTCGTTATCCGGCCTACATCATCGTTTCAGAGTAAATGTCGATACCTTTGTACTAACGTCTGGCCTGGTTTCAAACGAGGTTGGCCTTTCATCCCTGCCCTCAGCAAGAACGAGCGTTTGATCAACGATCTTAAAAATACACTTTGTTGTTATCTTCTTCCCTTCACGATCCTCCTGAATGATATCCAGCTCATGAGGTTCAGCCTCACCACGTATGACAATTCGACATTCGAATTGCATACCGTCCACGCGAGAGACGGTCATCTTGTCGCCCTTGATCGTCTGCTTCATTCCCTGAAATCGAGCGGGCAGGTCTTCTCCTTGACGCTTTTCTCCCCTCATCTCAATTGAATCCAGAATCCATGAGCCCTCAAGCTTGTCGAGCATGACGTTCTGGTCTTGATCCTCTTGGGCAGAAGCAAGCGACATACAAAGTATGCCAAGGGCAAGATGGCCGGCGATGGTAATGAAACGCGAATGCATGGGAACCTCTCTTCAGGTATTAGGAAAATCCGGCAAAAGATAACGGCCGCGATCACCGAGTCGCCGCCAAAAGACTATGATTCAAAATCGCAGCCGATCGGCGACTTAGGTGTATCGCATTGTTCGTCCTTCTGCTAGACGCATCAGTTCTTTATGTACCAGTACTTGTCGATCTTGACGAAGGTGATCGACTTCTTTCCGTCTTTTTCCTCCTTAAGAGCGAAAGTCGCTTTCGTTCCATTGTCATCCAAGCTGGGCTTCGTGCCCTTGATCTCTTTAAGGATTTCGAGAAGCCGGGGGGCTTTTCGCTCGCCAAATTTTTTGGCGAAGTCTTCCAGCGACGCTCCTTCTGTGATCTTCTTGAGGTCGGCAGGATAAACGAAGATCTCAACGAACGCCTTATGTTCCTTCGCTTCCAAAAGACGAATCCCTTCTGGAATCGCGGTCTCCAATGCCTCCCGAGATTCCGGCTTTACGTCCTGCGCAACCACGGGAGTGACGAACGAGAATACGAGTGAGCTGATGAGCAATAACCGAGCGGACAGCATAGCGGAATTCCCTCAATAGAGAGTGGACGAACGACGGCGGTAACGGGGCCGCCGCATGGCAGCCGTGATTTCAAAAAAACGCAATTTCGGCGGCTTCGATTCACCGCGTGGTTAAGTACTTACTTTGTTGTAGTCCTTTTCTCTGCAAGTGTCGCGAAAGATGTAGGCAGGAATTCAGAAAGCGCCTCGTCCGATGATCGATCTTCAAACAGGTCGCAGAGGACAAAACCTGACTTTAGCTGACCAGCAATCAAATCTTCGAGTGAATGGCTGAACATAAACGGCTCGCCATCCATGCGAAGTTGATTTAATTCTTCCGAATTCAGATGAGTTTCGTCCGCGTATGGTAATCGATGCCGGACAGCAAGGTTACGGCCTTTGAGCTTCTCTTCGTCAAATATGAACTGTAACGGATTGACGAATCCACACATAAATAGTCCGCCATTGCGTAAGACCCGGAAGGCTTCGTTGAACATCGTTTGAACCGCAGGAATGAACGACGTCGAACAGGGGTTAAAAACCAGATCGAAGGACTGTGAAGGGAATCGCGATAAATCTCGCATGTCGCCCAGCACAGAAGTGATATGTAAGCCGTCTCTCTTGGCGACGATTTGGTCCTGTTCAAGTTGTCGCGGGGAATTGTCAACCACCGTAACCTTCGCTCCGGCCGCTGCGAAAATCGGTGCTTGTTGACCGCCGCCGGATGCCAAGCCAAGTAAATCAAGCCCTGCAAGTTTTGGAAACCAGTGTTTTGGTACTGGCTTTTGTGGCGTCAACACTACAGTCCATTCTCCCGCTCGTGCGGACGCGATTACCCCACTGGTTGAGGGTATGGTCCAGCGATTTCCCTTGGCGACTTGCTGGTCCCACGCTTTCCGGTTGTATTCCACAATGTCCATCCAGTTTAGTTTCCTTGTGTTGTCAATTTGTTGCACTTAACGTCACCGTTCACCGGGCCGCGGCGACCGACATTGATCTCACCAAACCGCGCGGCCCGCGGCTCCGTGTGCAACGGTTTGTTATCCCTTCGTTGATCCGGGTTTCGATACCAGGGTTTGGGCGAGCATGTCGTGAATGCATTGCCGACTAGAGTTAACGCACAACACCACAACGTAACCTGTCATGAGAAGGCCTGAGAAAACAAAACCAATGCGAAGTCCTGGTTCCTTGGCGTACCAAATTGGCTCCGGCAGGTTGTTGCCAAGGTGTGCCAGTTCCCATGGTAGTAGTTTTATAACGGTGCGCAACAACGAATACGGAAAGCGGATTTGCGATTGGGAAATCGAGTCGACAACGTGGATTCCAAGTATTCGCTTTCCAATCGTTGCTCGCCACGACGACGATTCCAAAATCGAGAAATAAAGCCACACAGGAATCGAAATAGTGACAATTGTGTAAAGCTGAGTATTGAGTCCGGATTTAAACCAATTATCGGTGATACCGAAGACAGAGCGAACCGGAGCGAAAATCAGAAGCTGAGTGATTGCGAAAATCACAAATACGAAACAGCAGTCAATCAAATAGGCCATCCCCCGGGCGAAAATGCCAGCCGTACCTTCTGTATTCTCAGTGGATGGCATCATATGCTAGTGGGATAACGGCTGCGGTAACCGAGCCCGAGGAGTTGACTCAACACAAGCCAAAACGGCTGTTCGGGGGCTTCGGGTTCATCGCTTGGTTCTGCCTTCTTCTTCTGCCGCTGCTGAGAGCAAAGAGTCGATAGAATCCATGGAGTTCGCTACGAAGCGTCCGGTAGAGTCGATTACGATGTCGAGCGGCATTCTATCGACTCTGAACTGCTTGGGAATCGATCCGCCGACCGAACGTCCATCAAAAACGTGGCGGCATTTGACATCGAACTCTCTCTTGGCTTTGGCAAAAGCGTCGGCGTCGTAATCGAGGCTGACAAACAACACCTCGACACGTTCTGGTGGGAAGCCGTCAATTCTTTTCTTGACCTCAGGCATTTGAGCCATGCAAGGGCCGCAATTGGTTGCCCAGAAGTGAAGCAGTACAATTTTCCCTTTGTGTTCACTCAATTTGAATGCCTTCCCCTCCGTATCGACAACTTCAAAGTCCGCAATCAGCTCACCTGTTTTGAATCCACTCGACCTCGTGAGAGACTTGAGGTGGTTCAACAATTCCTCGGAAGTGGTCGCGTCTGGGTTTATTCCGGTCTGGAGACAAGCTGTTCTAATCAATCGGGCGTCAAACGTGCTAAGCGACTGATCTCCAAACAGCTTGCACAAATGGTCTGCGGCATCCTTGTCGCCGGTGGCGGCGAGACGAAGATTGGCCTGAAATCGAACGAGAACATCGGTCTGGTTTCGAAACTCGTGACAAATCAAGGCCGAGTCCATTAGCTCTGTCAATACATTGCAGGAGATGGATTCCCTCTGAGCGATTTGGAGTGCTCGAAACGAGGAAAACAACTCATTCTTCGATTCGGGATCTCGAACACTCATTTCTGCCAAGATCAATTGGGCTTGGTTGTCACTGATCTTAAGGACGCGGGCATTGAGTGAACGCTCAGCTTCCGGAATCTCCGCCTCTGAGAAATGCTTGACCTTCTGAACACAATCAGCCTGAATCGTCAGCGTAAAACAGGGGAGCAAACTCAGAGCAAGCAGGAAAGCACGGATCGTCATTAAAGATTCCTTTCTTCTGGGCAGAACGACCGCGTTGACCAGGCCGTGGCAGGAAAAGTCTCCAGGTCAGAGTCGCCCGATCTGCGGCTCCGCGTCCAACGCTTTGTTCCCGATGTTTTTCGGAACTCGGCAACATAAGTTTAACGGTACATACCTGCTAAAAACTGTCCGAAATCGAAACCGCGTTCGGCAATCTTGACTAAGCAATAGAAGAAAAGCATACCAGCCAAAAATGCGATCATGGCAGTTGGAACCAAAGCCTTTTTGTGTGTCATAACCTAGCAACCCTATGAAAACAGAACAACGATTATGGCGGTAGCATTCGAGATTGACCCGGTGCCGATTTGTTTCTGCTGGCTCCTTGGCGTTGGCCATGTTGGCGTCGTGGTCGCTTGGGAGCCTTCTACAGACAGCGGGAACGTTCAGGATAACCGAGTCGCCGTAATGGACTATGCCATCAAACACCGCGCGCTGTCGGCGACTTCGGTTCATCCGTTTGTAATCTGGCGATTTCGGTTTTCTCGGTTCGATGGTTCAATATACCAGACCTCACTACCTATGGGCACATCCGTCTTTTTGACATCACCGGAAAGCATGAAGTGGCGAGGGCGTTCGCGGTTTGGCGGATCAATGAATCCGATAGAGAACGTATCGAATTCAAGAGTGGAATTGTCAGGTTTCCGAATCTGCAAAACATGGCCCGCGGGTACGTCGGGACATTCGTCGCATTCTCGGGAATCACCGGAAATCACGACGCCCCGACCTGTGATTTCGAACACGTCGAGAATGTTCCAGAGATGACTTCGCATAGAGCAAACTGCTTAGCCAGATAACGACCAAGCTCAGCAGCGGCGGGGCACCGGTGAGCTTGAACTCCCAGAAACCTATCGTGCCCTGCCGTCTGCTGCAGTGTCTGGTTCGGCGGTTCCGACAGCGGGGGTGAACACCTTCAGCCCCACGATGCCCGCGACGATCAGCAGTACGCAAGCAATACGAGCGGCCTGGGCCGGCTCCTTGAACAATAGTATCCCGGC
>Ga0164292_10003544_pt1 | contig 12728 bp, 7 predicted proteins | sample GEODES117metaG_FD_111486 | JGI IMG/M metagenome (GOLD analysis project Ga0164292, IMG submission 111486) | Eutrophic lake water microbial communities from Lake Mendota, Wisconsin, USA - GEODES117 metaG | ecosystem: Environmental > Aquatic > Freshwater > Lake | place: USA: Lake Mendota, Wisconsin... | reverse complement strand
GCCATCTCCGGGCGCTCGTCGATCGGTGCGTAGCCCTGGGAGTCGCCATGCGGGTGGGTGTTGTCGCCGGTGGCGACAAACAGGCAGCCGTCGGGGCCGAACGCGAGGGAACCGGCATGGTGGCAGCACTCCTTCCGCTGCTCGCGGAACTCCAGGAGGAGTTTCTCGGAAGAAGGATCGAGCACCCCGTCGCGGATCGTGAACCGGCTGACGTGCTGGCCGTCGTAGTCGGGGGGGGAGTACTGGAGGTAAATGTGGGAGTTGTCGGCGAAGTGGGGATCGAGCGCCAGTCCGATCAGCCCGTTCTCCTGGGCGGTCGTGACGGTGAGTTCGCCAACGACCCGCGGATCCCGCGCCTGCGGATCGAGGCAGAGAAGCCGGCCACCGAACTCGATCCAGTAGACGGTGCCGTCCGGTGCCACTGCCAGTTCCATCGGCTGCGTCAGCCCGGAGACGAGCGTGGTCGCCTCGAACCGGGCAGGTTCGAAGTCGGGGGCGGCTGCCGAGGCCAGACACGGCATGGCCAGACACGAAAACAGCACCGCCACTGCCGGCCATTTCCCCGGCCGCCGCATCGAACCCGATCGCGCCTTGTTCATCGCCATTCCCTCGCGGTCAGGTTGCCTTGACGGCCCCGGCCGCAGGCCGCCGGGTCTCGTTCCTCATCCGCCATCCGGCGGCGGCGAGGAGGACGAAGTTCGCCACGAGGAAGGTGAAGAACTCCGTCTGCCCCCCCTGGCCGAACCCGTACGAATGGAGACCGGCGCCGAGGAGGAAGTTGACACCGTACCACGACATCCCGATGACGGCAGCGCCGAGGACCGCCCCGGCTGCCAGTCCGAAGTTGCCGATCCATCCGGCATAGCGTCCGTGGAGGATCACCATGTAGGCCAGCAGCGAAACCAGCGCCCACACCTCCTTCGGATCCCAGCCCCAGAATCGTCCCCAGGAAACGTCGGCCCACAGGCCGCCGAGGATCGTGCCGGCCGCGAGGAGGATGACCGCCACCTGCATCGCCTTGTAGATGTAGCCGGCGAGTTCGGCACAGGCCTCTGGGGAACGTGACCGGCCACCACTCCCCCGCGGGTAGCTCCCGAAGAGGTAGTGGCCGAGTGACAGAATGCCCAGACCCCAGGCAAGCGCGCCGGCAGCGTAGCTCGAGACGATCGTGAGGACATGGATGGTGAGCCAGAAGTTGTCGCGGAGCACCGGTTGCAGAGGGCTGAACTGCTTGCCGGGGATCGGGAAGAACCAGGCGATGAAGGTGCCCGCGAAGGCTACGGCCGCGACCACCAGTCCGAACGACTTCCGCCGGTAAACTTCCGGCGCCTCTGCGGAGAAAATCCCCCGCCGCCACGAGGCCGGCACGCTCGCAAGCGAGGCGACGACGGTGAGGATCACGCGGGGGAGATACCACACCGCCGGTGCGAGCACCGACCAGCCGACGAGCCAGACGACGAGGTTGTTGAGGTTGGGGATGCTTCGGTCGACGTCGGTCTGCGGGAGCAGATTGATGATCGTCCGCCCGCCGGCGGCATAGGGCGCCATCGCGAGGATCCAGAGAACGAGCGCGGAGAGCCCGAGTCTCGGAACGAGCAACAACCAGTTGAGGATGGCCGAGCCAGGCTTCCCACCGTCGTGGCGCTGGGCCGCATCGAGGGGAGCCGCCTCACCGGGGATGAGCGTACCGATCGGCGGAGGCAGCGCCGTCATCCGCCAGGCATCGGACATGCCCTTGGCCATGATCGGGGCGAGGAGGAAACAGAGTCCGAGGAAGGTGAGGAAGAACGGCACGTAGATCACCGTCTCGTACATGTTCGTCACCGGCGCCCACCCGGTGATGGCCACGCGCGACGCGAAGGCTTGGGCCGTCCAGGCGAGTTGGAAGAGGAGGAGGAAGGTGGCGAGCCAGAACATCGGCACCTTCACCCGACCGATCGACACGGCATAGGCCCCGAGCGCCAGCAGCGCCGCCACCCACGACATCCGGAACGGATCACCGAGGTTGTAGGTGACCTCCCGGTTGGTGCTGCCCTGCGGCGGATAGGCGGTATGCGCGAGGAGATCGGCATCGGGGCGGTCGATCGGCAACCGTGCCCGGAGCGGTTCGACGGCCTCGCCGAGATTCCGCAGTCGCGAGGCGAGGTTCTCCGTCGCGGACTCCACATCGGCCGGCCGGCCCCGGTCGCTGACCGATGCCATGACCGCCTTCGAGAGCGTCTCGAAAGCGGCCCGCACCCCACGGACCCGATCGGGCGGATATCCCGGCAGGAGTTCCGGTTCGGCATCGAGAAGCGTCGGCCACGCCAGCCAGGCCGGCATGTCGTCGTCGGTGCTGCGCTCGGCTTCGAGGGCTTCGGCGTGGAGGGCGGGCACGACATGGAGACTGCCGCCGTTGTCGTAAAGCGTCTCGCCGAGGGCGTTGAGCCGGTCGCCGAGCCGCCGCGCCAGCCGCCGGACATCGGCCGCCGCATCGTCGGAGATCCCCAGATCGTCGACCGCGCGACGGAGGTCGGCAAGCCGGGGGAGGACGTCGGCGGTGGGAAAGCGCGTCGAGTTTCCCATCACTTCGGCGAGCCCCTGGAGGGCGCCGTCGACGGCGGCTGATTTCCCTTCCGGCACCTTGTCGTGGAGCGGCTTCCAGGCCGTCACGAATTGCTGGAAGGTGCGGAGGAACCGCGTCCGGCCCACCGCCTCGTCGGCAGCCCGGAACACCAGTTGCCGCCAAGTGACGTACGCCTGCCAGAGCTGCTCGACCTTGGCATCGACCCCCTCGGCCCGGAACTGCCGCCCCTCCTTCACCGCCGCATCACGCTGCTCGTCGAGTTCGATGAGCCGCTGTCGGAGTGGCTCGCTGTCGGCCACGTCGGAGGGGGCTGCGTACTTCAGCCGCACCCTTCCCTTCGGTGTGTCGGCGAACAGTTCGAGACCGAGCAGCGCCCTGAGATCCTCGTGCTCGGCGATCAGGAACGGCACGTCCTCCCAGGCGGCGGGACGGACGAGCCAGTCGAGGAGCAATTCGTCGGCGTGCCACTTGGCAACCGCGCCGCCCGGGCCGATGGCGAGCTTCGGCTCCTGCACATGGCAGATCGTCTCCACATGCCGGCGCGCGAAAGTATCGAGAGGCATGATCCGGCCGTCCTCGAGGACGGGGATCGACCGCCAGGCGCCGAGTTGCGGTGAGAGCCCCGGCGCCGGCGGATCGGCAGCGGCTGGGCCTGCCGAGGCGAAGGCCGCCACCAGCAGCAGGGCGCGGAGCACGGCGGTGGGGATCGTTGGGGTCGCGTTCATCGAGCACCTCGCGGGCGTTTCGCTTTGGAGTGGGGTTGTGTGCCGCGCCGCTCGCGTCGCGTCCCCGCCGGATCGGCGGGATCGACGGCTTGCAAGACGGTCGCGGACGGCGGGGGGGAGTCGTCGTCCTCCTCGTCGTCCTTCCTCCGGGGGCGGAAGAAATAGGCCTTCATGTAAAACATCGTGAAGATCCCGGCGACGATCAGGCCGCTGCCGAGATATTTCACGCCCCGGCCCGGGTCGTAGTTGACCGTGAGCACCGAGGCCTCGAGGCGTTCGGGCTTCTCGGACGTGTTCTTCGTGAACTTCTCGTACAGATCGTCGCCCGGCATCCACGGCCCCATGAAGCTCTCCTGGAAGAGCCGGTAGGAACGGCCGGAAGCCGGATCTGAGAAATCGACCGGTGCGTTCATCGTGATCGTGACAGGGGCCTTGACGAGCGACTTTCCCCCCCGTGAGACGAACTCCACGAGGCTCGAGAAGTGGGAGGCTTGGCTCGTGCCCGGATCGAGTTTCCGCTCGAAGTTGTCGAGCTTGATGTCGAAGCCGATGTCGACCGCGTCGGGCACCAGCCGCACCGTCACGCTCCGCCGCGATGCCGCCACGGTCGCCTCCTCGGTCGGACCGGGGGGCTCGTCGATCGGCTGCACGGGAATCCCGGCCAGCCAGAACTCCTCCGCCTTGCCATCGACCGTCACGCGGATCTTGGCGGCCCGACGCTTCGCCGACGGCGGCTTCGCCTTGTCGAAGGGGGCCGGGAGCGTGGCGATCTCGAGTTTGTCGGCGGGAAGAAAACGGTCGACACGCATCTCGAGTTTGGCCCGAGGCATGGCGAACGCCGGCACGGGTGCCCCGTCGACGGGAAGTTCCCCGGCAGTCACCTCCGGTGCTTGCCAGCGACGGTAGAGGAGGCGATGCCCCCCCTTCCCCGCGGGTGCCTGGACGACGTCGATCCGGCTGCGGGCCTTCCCCTGCATCCTTTCCGACGCATCGGCGGTATCCCGTTCGATCCACAGCGTGCCCTGAACGCCGCTGGACCTGCCCTGAATCGAGACCTCGGGCAGGTCGGCGAGAATCACCAGTTCCTCGTCGGCACCCTCGGCGCCGCGGCGCAGCCGGAGTCGCGCTGCGGCGAGTTGGTCGTTGAAGTCGATCAGTTCGACGAACCACTCCGTACCCTCGATCCGACTGCGCGGCTGACCGACGAGGTCGTCGACGAGGAACCGGTGGGGCTTTCCATCCGCGTAGAGGACGAGTTGCCCACGAGTCCCGTAGCCGAGCGCCGGATCGGGGGTGGCGGTGAGGAACGCCTCGGCCTCGGTCTGCGACGCGAGTTTCCAGAACACCACCGTGCCGCCCCCGACGGTGCCACGATGACGCATTTGGGCGCCGCGGAGCGGGTCTGGCTGCCACGACAGATCGACCGGCATCCACACCCCTCCGCTCTTGCCCCCCTCGAAGTCGTCGCTGCCGATCCGCAGCCGGACGCTCGGGGCGAGGGCCGCCGTCGAGTCAGCGTAGAAGTCGAGGACTTCGAGCTTCACTCCCCCCTCGTCGTAGAGGACGCCGGTGTCGCGGGGAGAGAGCTTCCAGGGGAATGCCGATCTGCGGACCGGCGCGGAGCCGCCGTACTCGTTCCAGTTGAACGGCCCCGATCGGAACGGGATCGGCCCGAGCGACCTTCCTTCCCCACCCCCCGCGGGGCGTTCGAGGAGGGCGAAGTGGAGGGAGTCCTCGAACGCCTTTCCCCCCTTCTCCCCCTCGAGGAGCGGGATTTGGGCATCGATCCCGCCGCGCTGCGACAGGAGGCATCCTGCGAGGAGGACCAGCAGGCCGATGTGGGTGATCACGAAGCCGGTCTGATGCCGCTTCCAGGGATAGCGGATCGCCGCCGCGCAGAAGATGCTCACCGCCAGCAGGGCGTTGAGGAGCGTGAACCACCAGGTGTCCCAGACGCCGAACTTCACCGCCTCGGTGCCGTAGGCGCTCTCGACGAACGTCCCCACCCCGAGGACGATGGCCAGCGACGAAATCAGCACCACTGCGAATTGCAGCGAAGAGAGGAACTCATAGACGGTGAGCACGCCCCGCACGACGGCGGGTTGATCGGGCGTGACGAGCCGGCGTGCTGCCATGGGTAGCCAGGGGATGCGCGGGGTAGGGAAACTCCCCGTGATTATAGTCCCCCGGCTACGGCTGCGGAGATCGCGGTTTCTCGGGAGCCCGACGCCTACCGCCAGCCGAAGACCTCGGCGAGCGAGTTGAGCAGCGGATTGGAGAGCGTGGTGTTCTCCGGGCTGCCGATCGTGCGGACGAGATCGTAGGCGATGAAGGCCCCGAACAGCAGAAGCAGCGAGCAGCACACCAAGCCGACGATCTGCCACACGCTGAAGCTCATCTCGTCGAGGGCCTGCGTCGGGAACGCGAGCGTCTCCGATGATCCCGCCGAGGTCAGGGAGCTGTCGTCGCCGAAGCTCGAGCTCTGGCCACCGATCGTCTGACCGAAGAAACTCGAGTCGCCGGCTTCGGAATCGGAGGCGATCACGACCGAGGCGCTCTCGTCGTCGGTGGATTCGCCACCGAGTTCGAAGTCATCGGCCGATGGTGCGGCCTTCGCCGCCGAGGCGGCGCTACCGAGATCGACGCCAGAGTCGGCGAGGCTGCCCCCGCCGAGCGAGACACCGCTACCGAGGCCTCCGGAAAGCCCGCCGGAAAGCCCGCTGCCGGGACCACCGGAGAGGCCACCGAGCCCCGGACCTGAAAGCCCGCCGATGGCGGAGTCGGGCTTGAGTCCGGCGGCCGAGGGGCCGCTGATCCCCGACAGTTCGATCGACAGGGCGTCCGACCCGCCCCCCTTGGAGATCCCGCTGCCACCGAGCGACGGAGACGACGCCCCGACGATCGACTCGATCGCCAGATCGTCACTCTCGAGGTCGTCGCCGAGGACGTTGTCGCCGAGGACGAGATCGCCTCCGGAGAGTCCGCCGGGTGAGGAGAGCGACAGGCCGGAGCCGCCCTTCGAGGCTCCGCTCCCCTTCCCAACGCCGGTGTCGGAGGCCGAGGGGCCCTTGGCGGTGGGGCTTGCGAAGATCGAGTCGGCACCGTCGTCGAGGATCAGCTGGTCGTCATCCGCCGTGGCTTTGGAACGACCGGCGGGTTCGTCGTCGAGAACGAGCTCGGGAAGATCGAGTTCGAGTTCGTCGACCCCCGACGCGGATTCCTCGCCGAGCGTCCGCATCAGTCGTTCGACCTCGTCGGTCTTGAACTTGATGGTGGCGCCGTCGCGCATCGGGAAGAGCTTCTTGCGGTCGACGAGGCGGTTGACTTCGTCGACGGAGACGCCGAGGAGCCGAGCTGCTTCCTCGGGCGACATGAACTTGCCGGCCATGGCTGCCTTGACGGGTGCGGGGGACGGGGATCTCTCCTCGTCAGTGTCGACGAATTGATCGTCGAAGTCCACGTTCCCGTCCGGGCCGGGCGCCCCCGGAACGGTCGGCAGAGACGGTCACGGTCGAGTTTGCCCAGCCGGAACACCTTCCGCCCCCACCTCGAGCATCTTCCGCAGGGTGGCGGGGCGCGGCTCCTGGGCGTTGTACTCGGGGACGAGGAGATCGAAGGAGATGTTCCGCGTGCTCCGCAGGGTGAGCGACCCGGAGACGCCGTCGACGTGGTAGACCGCGGCATTCTTGAGCTGGGGGTCGATCACGAGGAGGAGTTGGCGGCCGTCATCGAGCGGCGTTGCACTGACCCACAGCGGGTTGCCCCCCTCTCCGGCAGGTCCCGCGGTGGCCGGCGATCCCCCAGCCGGTCGGACCCCACGCTGCTGGGCCGACAGGATCCCCCCTCCGGCGAGCGTCAGTGAGGCACCGACGGCGAGTGCGAGGAGCGTGCGCCCCGTCTGTCCGGACAGGGCGATCGGGGGAGCGAAGGCTGCGGCAGGGAGGGGCATGGCAGGCGACTCCGAAAACGGACTTTGGGGCATGCCGCGGGAGCGTAGGTCCGTCGGGCGACCCGTGGCAATGCCGGGCCAGGTCTTCGTCGCTTTGCCATCCGCCGCAGATTGCCCGCTTCTTCCGCCCCATCTGCCATTTCCCTGCTCGATCGCTTTCGATTCAATCGGTCAGGTGGACCCTACCGATGGAATGGATCGTGCCGGTGGCGCGGACTCTCGCGCGATCGTTCCGGCGAGCCACGGACAGCATGTTTGGGAGGTGACTCGGGTGTCGTATTTCAAGTCCTTCACCGCGGTCCTCATCCGCTCGCCCTTGCTCTGGGGCGGAGCCCTGGCATTCTGCTTCTTCGCCCTCATCCACGGGGGTGTGATCACCCATGCCGGAACGATCCGCTATCTCGCGGGCCATTGGGTCGAGTATGTCGAGACGGTGATGTTCACCGTCGGGCTGTCGGCGCTGGTGCTCAAGTGGCTCGATGTCCGTCGCCAGGCGGCGCGGGTCGACGAACCGCTCCTCGAGGCGATCCCCACCGGTGGTCAGACGCCCGACGAGGCTGTCGCGCTCCAGGAGCACCTCGACGGGGTCGCGGAGCACGGCTATCTCGGTCGCCGGATGCGCGAGGCTGTCGACCTCGTCGTCCGTACCGGCTCGGCCGATGGACTCGAGGACCACCTCAAGTACCTCTCCGATCTCGATGCGGCACGGGCCGCGCAGAGCTACGGCTTGGTGCGGTTCGTGATCTGGGCGATCCCGATCATGGGCTTCCTCGGCACCGTCATCGGCATCACCGAGGCGATCGCCAACCTCTCTCCGACGCAACTGGAGAACATTTCGGGCGTCGTCGCCGGGCTCGGCGTGGCCTTCGACACCACCGCCACCGCCCTGGCCCTGTCGATGGTCCTGATGCTCATCCAATTCTTCGTCGACCGTGCCGAGCAGAGCTTGCTGACCGGCGTCGATACGGCGGCGTGGGTCGGCCTCGCCGGAAGATTCCAGTCGGTGGCTGCCGCCGACGGCACGGCGCTCGCGCTGTCGCGGCTCTCGGAAGCGGTGTCGAGGAGTTCCGAGAAGCTCCTCGAAGCCCAGGAGCATTCCTGGCGGGCCCTCGAGGAAGCGGCCTCCGGCAGCCTGTCGCGTGCGGTGGCGGCGAGCGGGCAGGAACTCCGCACGGCGCTCTCCGACTCCCTCGGCGCGAGTCTGTCGCAGTGGAGCGAGTCGCTCGTCCGCGCCCAGGCCCACGTGACGAGCCAGCGCGAGGATCGGTGGGCCCGTGCCGCGGAGGCCCTGACCTCGGCGATGGAGGGCTTCGAGCGCCACCAGCAGGCACTCGCCGATCAGACCGAACTCCTCGAGCGCGTCGTCGACGCCACCCGCGACGTCACCGACCTCGAGCGATCGCTCGAGAACAACCTCTCCGCGCTCACCGCCACCGGGCGCTTCGACGAGACGCTCGCGACGCTCTCGGCCGCCGTTCAGCTCCTCGCGGCCCGGGCCGCCGACGGCGCGGCCGAGCCGCGCCGCGTCGAGCTCCACGCCCTCCCGCGTTCCAGAAGGGCCGCATGAGCCGTCGCACCCCAGCCGCCGCACCGACGATCTCGCTGTTTCCCTTCCTGGCGGTGCTGCTGTGCACGATGGGCGCGCTGTTGGTGCTCCTCGTGCTCTTCAGCCGCTCCGCTTCCCAGGCCGGGGTCCGTGAGGCCGAGGCCGCCATCGAGGAGCTCGAGCTCGCCCGGGAGAATGCCCGTTGGCGACGCGATCAGCTCGATGGCGTCCGTCAGAAGACCAACGACGATCTCTCCAGAGCGCGAATGGTGCTTGCAGGGATCGAGGAGAACACCCGCGAGCTCGAGGACGAGCTCAAACGCCTCGTCGGTGTCGTGGAGGCCCTCGAGATCGAAGCGAAGCCGAGCGATGAATCCGACCTGGCCGCGCTCGAGGAGAAGCTGACCAACGCTCGGGAGTCGCTCGACAAGGCGCGCGAGGATCAGGCCAGCCGCCCGGCGGCCTATGCCGTCGTGCCGTATGTCGGCAAGCATGGCACGCACCGTCGTCCCCTGTACATCGAGTGCTGTGTCGACGGGGTGTTCCTCCAGCCGGAAGGCATCAGGCTGGCGCCTGGGGATTTCGACGGCCCCCCAGGCCCTGGCAATCCGCTGGCAAGCGCGCTGCGGGCCGCCCGCGAGCAGATGGCCCGCACGGTGCCCAACCCCGGTGACCCCGCCTCGCAGCCCTATCCGCTGCTCCTTGTCCGTCCTTCCGGGGTGATGGCTTATTACGCCGCCCGGGAGGCGATCTCCTCGTGGGGCAACGAGTTCGGCTACCAGCTCATCGAAGACGACTGGACGATCGCCTACCCGCCCCCCGATCCGGCGATCGCCGAGGCCGAGAACCGGGCCATCGAGGAATCGCGCCGCCGGCTGGCGTGGCTCGCCGAGGCCCATCCACAACGCCCCGCCAAACCGCAGCGCCAATACCGCGCGGCGCCGACGCGCGGTGGTGTGGTCGAGAACGGTGCCCCGAGTGTGCTCGGCGATCAGTCGCAGTGGGAATGGAAGGAACAACCCGCCGGTGGCACTCCGATGCCCGGTGGAGGACGCGGCGGACGGTCCATGGCCGGCGGCGGTCCCGGGATGGCGGCCGCTGGCAACGGCGTCGCCGGCACTCGAGGTGGATCTGGCTCCGGGACCGGGGGCGGGCCGGGCGGCGGCGGCGGTCAGGGCTCTGGGGGCGGTTCCGGCGAAGGGATCGGTGGAGGCTCTGGGGGCGACGGCGTCGCACCGGGGCGTCCGTTCCTTTCTGCCGCGGGGACGGCTGACGATCCGGCGGGCGACGCGATCCTCGCTTCGGGTCGAGGGATGGGAGGCGGTCCTGGCGGCGGTGGCGGCCCCGGTGGATCGCTGCGTGGTGGCGCCGCGGGCAATGGTCCCGAGGGTACTCCCGGTGAGTCGGGAAGCGCATTCGGAAGGCCTGGCCTCGCGACCAATCCAGGACAGACAGGATCTCCTCGAGAAGGATCCGGCGGCAGTGGCGAGCCTGGTGCCGACGGAACGGCCGATGGTGGCGACAGCGGTGGGCGGTATGGCTCGGCGGGCGGATCGTCATTCGCCGGCGGGGCTGGCAGCGATGCTTCCGGCAGCGTGGCTGGCGGAGCGACGTCAGGCGGCGCCGGCTCAGGCAACCTCGGTCTCGGTGGATCGTCGAGTGGTGCCAGCGGAGGCGCCGGTGGCGACATCTCGATGCCCGGCATGCTCAGTGTCGGCGGCGGTGGTGGAGCCGGTGGCTCCGCTGGCGGCGGGTCCCTCGCCAGCAGCCGTGGAGCCAATTGGGCGAGCCTTGCCACGCACGATCGGCCTGTCCCGCTCACCCGTCCGATCCGCATCGAATGCTCGCTCAACGAGTTCAGAATCCTCGACGACGCCGGGCGCAGGATCCAGACGCGCGTGCCGATCGATGGCGACACCGCCGCGGCGATCGATCCGTTCGTCAACGCCCTCCATGCGAAGGTCAAGGGCTGGGGGCTCGCGGGTGACCGGATGTACTGGCGGCCCGAGCTCGTCCTCTCGGCGACCAACGACGGTCAGTCGCGCCGCGACGACCTCGAACGCCTGCTCGCCGACAGCGGCATCGATGTCCGCCCGCGCGAAGGCAAGGAAGAGCGCGTCGAGCCGCTCCCCCCTGTCCAGCGCGCGTCGTACAACCTGCCGCTGAAGTGATTTTCCGTCTGCTCGTCCCGTTCCTCGCTCACCAGCCCCCTTTCCGTCGCGAGACCCGCCATGGCCCGTCCGAAACCGGAAGAAATCTCGTCCGCCGGGCAAGACTCGTTCCTCGACGTGGTGACCAACATCGTCGGGATCCTCATCATCCTCGTGATGGTGGTCGGTGGTCGTGTCGGCCAGATGGGCCTCAACGCGGTTCCGAAGGCCGAGGCGAAGGCCGAGGAGCTCGCGCGGGAGCTCGGTCAACTCGAGGTCGAGCTGGCCACGGCGGAGAACGGGATCGGGGAGCTCGCCGCCCAGGGCCGTGCGATCGAGATCGCCGCTGCCCAGGCCGCCGAGGCGCGGATTCATCTGGCGACGGCGGTGTCGGCTGCGAAGCTCGAAGTCGAGCTCCGCAAGCAGGATGTCGACGGCGCCAAGGTCCGGGCCGCGGAGTCGACGGCGATGCGGAAGCAGCTCGAGGTCGAGATCGAGAAGTGCTCGCTCGAGCTCGAGGGGCTCGCTCATCTTCCCGCCACGACGAAGGAAGTGCTCGCCTATCCCACGCCGATCGGCCGGACGGTGACCGGCGACGAGCTCCACTTCCGTCTCGACGCCGGTCGGATCGCCTACATCCCGCTCACGGAGCTCTTCGAGATGGCGAAGGCACAGACCCAGCGCAAAGGCGCCGGGATCGCCAATCTCCAGAACCGGATCGAGACGGTCGGCCCCGTGCAGGGGTTCTCGCTCGACTACGTGATCGAGGCCCGAGTCGACCAGGCGCGCGGGCAGGTGTTGATCCGGTCCCGCGAGTGGGTCGTGAGGCCGATGCAGGAGTTCCTCGGCGAGAGGCCCGAGGAGGCGCTCGAGCCCGGTTCGAAGTTCAACCGGGTGCTCGCGAACATCACGCCGGAAACGACGGTGACGCTGTGGTGTTATCCCGACAGTTTCGAGGCCTTCCGCTCCGTCCGCGAGGAGCTCCACCGCCGCGGGCTTCCCACCGCGGGGCGGCCGCTCCCCGAAGGAGCCCCGATCGGCGGTTCCGCCGACGGCAGCAAGTCGGTCGTGCAGTAGCGCTCGGATCGCGACACAGACCCGGAGATTGGCCGCTGCACGCCGAGGGTGGTCAGCCCGACAGGCCCGCGGTGGCATCGCGGATGCCCGCCTCGGCGGCGTGGCAGAGGCTGTCGATCTCGTCGAGTGTGATCGACAGCGGCGGCCAGAGGACGACGACGTCGCCGAGCGGCCGGAGGATGGCGCCGTGCCGGCGGGCAGCGAGGCTCGCCTTCATCCCCCGCTGCTCCTGCCAGGGGAAAGGACGGCGCGACGCCTTGTCGGCCACCAGGTCGATGCCGGCGACGAGACCGCACTGCCGCACCGCACCGACGGCGGGGAGCTCTGCGATCCGGGCGAGATGGGATTGGAGCCTCTCGATCTTCGGCGGCAGCGACTCGAGGACGCGCTCGTCACGGAAGATGTCGAGCGAGGCGAGTCCCACGGCGGCCGCGAGCGGATTGCCGCCGTAGGTGTGGCCGTGGAAGAACGTCCGCCGCTCGGCATAGGTCCCGAGGAACGCCTTCCACACCTCCGCGGTGGTGAGCGTCGCGGCCATCGGCAGGTAGCCCGCCGTGAGCCCCTTGGCGAGGCAGAGGAAGTCGGGGACGACCCGCTCCCGTTCGCACGCGAACATCGTGCCTGTACGGCCGAAGCCGACGGCCACCTCGTCGAGGATGAGGAGCACGCCGTGACGCCGCGTCAACTCGCGCACGCCGTGGAGGTAGCCAGCGGG
>Ga0164292_10003543_pt1 | contig 12734 bp, 11 predicted proteins | sample GEODES117metaG_FD_111486 | JGI IMG/M metagenome (GOLD analysis project Ga0164292, IMG submission 111486) | Eutrophic lake water microbial communities from Lake Mendota, Wisconsin, USA - GEODES117 metaG | ecosystem: Environmental > Aquatic > Freshwater > Lake | place: USA: Lake Mendota... | reverse complement strand
TGCTTCTCGTGTTTTTAATCAAACTGACTCCGTTGCCTGGGTAAATGGCGGAATAACTCTGTACGAAAAAGACTCGCATTCTCTTATGTCTTCTTTATCTGATATACAAATACAAACTCTTCGTTATGCCGCAGATGGACTAACCAACGCTGAGATCGGGCGCTTACGCTTTGTATCTGAAAAAGCTATCGAACAGGTCTTGTCTCGAGTCGCCATTACTTTGAATATTCAGCCAGATCACAGAAAAAATATGCGAGTCCAGTTGGTAAATGAATTTCATAGCTGGATTGGCGCGCCTACTCACTAAGAGAAAGCCTCTGTTCAACTTCACGGGTAAAGTTCGCGTCTATGGAGATCGAGCTGATTCGCACCCGCTGGAATGATGTGCTCGATAATTTAGAGTCACACAACAGAATCGCCTGGATTGCTTACTTTGATGCTCGCCTAATCAGTTTTGAAGACAACCAATTAACTCTGGACTTTTCAGATAGTCGTAAATTTGCAGCATCTCATGAGTACTCAGAAACCCGTCCGAACCTTAAAGCCGCGCTAATCTCATCGATCCAACAAGTTCTCGGTTTAACAGTAGATATAAGGGAACAATGAAAACAAAGATATTTCTTTTAGCTACAACTCTCATAGTCGGAGTGGTCGGTGCGCCGCAATCATCAGGTGCAACCTCAGTTTTAAGTATGCAGGTTCGACAGACGCCTAGTTCTTCTGAAACTCTCTTGACCTTGTATGGAAACCTGAAGCCCAACAAGTCCGGTGCAATTGTAAAGATTCAAGTTGATACAGATGGAAAATGGACAACTACTCGGTTTGCGACAAAAGTTACAAGAGTGGGAACCTGGCGAGTTACAGCCCTAGCTACCGCACTTGATGCAAAAGTTAGGTACCGAGCAGTTGCAGAAATAGGTGGAAAGAGTTTGTACTCTCCTATTCGTGGAATCACGGTAAAGCAGCAGCCAGAAATATCAAATGCAGATCCAGCTCAGTTTATTGATCTCAAGGGCCCTGGTGGACGAATTCATGGCACTGATGTAAGCCGTTGGCAGCATCCTAATGACAAACCAATTGATTTTGTGAAGAAGTATGAAGCGGGAATGCGATTTGTTTTTATTAAAGCATCAGATACTCGAGAGTTATCAGATCGTCTTGCAGTTAAATACGCAGCCATGGATCACCATGCAGCACAAGCTGCAGGACTGTATACAGGTTTTTATCACTACGCCTCGCTACCCGATGTCACAACCCGTGAGGAAATTAAGCAAGACGCATTAGCTCAAGCCCAAAAAGTTGTGTGGCGACTAGCTTCTATGGGCGGATACTCGGATCGGGATTTGCCATATGCATTAGATTTGGAAAACAAATGTGTGCGGTATTCATCTAGTGGTGGATGCCTGAAAAATGCATCGAGAAGTCATGTAACTTTGTGGGCACTTACGTTTCTTGCATCCCTAAAAGAGAAAACAGGACGTACTCCATTCTTATACTCATATCCAAGTTTTCTTGAGAGTTCAATGATTCGCTCAAAAGAGCTAGCCCAATACCCATTGTGGCTTGCTCAATATGGAATCGATCCGGCAAATCCAATTAATCAGCCAGGCGTGAAACCTGGAGGTTGCTTTGTGCACTCATGGACTGGTGCAAACTGTGATTCGCAGTGGACGGTTTGGCAGTATTCATCATGTGGAATTGCGCCAAAGTATGGCGTCCCCGGAAACAGACTAGACCTCAATGTGTTTCGTGGAACACCTTCATCATTTTTGGAATTAGTTAAGGGTGTATGGAAACCAACTTTGGTTGATTTGATGCCTCAACAAGAACCCACAACTATGATCCTTGCTAATCAAAGCTCAAGTACGACCAATAGGCCGGCAACATTTAGAGTTAATGTCACTCGGCCAACTGGTTTGCCAGTTGTAACAGGAACTGTGAAATTTGAATTTGATGAATCAACAACACCAGAAACAAAACCGACTCAACGTATTTTGCGTGAGACAAGTGGTGTCTGGACTCTCGAACTAAGAGGGATGCCTGCCGGAAGTTTTAGAGGAAAGATTTTGCTTGATGACGTCTCTGGAACGCATGCAACATCAAGTGTCGATGTAAGTTTTGATGTTGCGCAGGGACCAATCCCGACTCCGAAGCCAACACCATCACCAACTGCAACTAAGAAACCAGCTACAGATAGTTGCCGAGGACAGATTAAGAATTAGCCTCAAGCAGCTCATCTAGGGCTGCAAGTTCGCGATCTACAAGCTCCTCGTAAGCTGCAACTGATTCCTTGCGTTGCTTTGCGCTCCACCCCAAAATTGGTGCAATCAAGGAGCTAACTTCGTCAGCAAGGTGAACACCATGGCCTTCGGCTTCAAAAGCCAAACGTGTGCGGCGTGAAATCACATCATCAACTGTACGTGCGCCTTCATGCGATGCGGCATAAACGATCTCTGCCTTTATATATGGAAGATCTGCATCAAGCTTCTTTGCAAGCTTAGGATTTTCATCAATAATTTCTAGAATTTCACTAATCAATGAGCCATACCGGTTAAGCAGATGTGTGACAGTTTCGATATCGATACCGGCCTCTTGGGCGATTCGCTCTCTTTGTTGCTCTAAAGCAAAGTATCCGTCTGCGCCAACAAGTGGAAGTTTTTCGGTGACTGAATCTTGTGTTATTCGGCGAAGCTCAATAACTGCGCGATCCACAACATCTTTACCCATAACTCGGTAGGTTGTGTATTTTCCACCAGCGATTGAAACAAACCCTGGTGCAGGTCGATCAACGGTGTGTTCACGTGAAAGTTTTGTTGTTGTCGCGCTCTTAATGTTTGCAACTAATGGGCGCAATCCTGCGTACACACCAATGATTTCTTCGGCCTTTAACTTTGGCTCCAACACTCGGTTAGCTTGGTCAAGAATGTATTGAACATCTTCACGTGATGCATAAGGTTCTGCGCGATCTCCTTCATAAGGAGTATCCGTAGTTCCAACGATCCATTTGTCTCCCCATGGAATTAAGAAAAGAACGGAAACCGCTGTCTTTAAAATGATTCCAGCATCAGATTTAATGGCTGAGCCTGGCAGCACAATGTGCACACCTTTACTCATAGTCACGCCGTATCCCGGCTTTAGCTCAAATTTTTCGTGCAGCTCATCACTCCAGATACCCGCACACATGATTGTGGCTCCGGCCTTGATTGCAATCTTCTTTCCAGTTTCTAGATCACGAGCATTTACTCCGACAACTCGCTTGCCTTCTCGAATCAATGATTCGGCAGTAACTCGAGTTGCAATGATTGCGCCGTGACGAGCCGCGGTGCGCGCTACCGACATTGTGTGCCTTGCGTCATCAACTTGAGCATCAAAGTACTTAATTGCACCGGTGACAATGTCATGGCGCAATGAAGGTGCAATTTCATTAATTTGTTTTTGGCTTAAGTGCTTATGCCAAGGCAACGCACGTTGAAATCCGCGAAGGGCGTCATACAAAGCAAGACCTGCGCCAACGTAGGTACGCTCTTTAAGCTTTTCAGTTAATGGAAACAAAAATCCAACTGGCTTTACTAGGTGCGGACACAGTGTTGCAACCATTAATTCGCGTTCATGTAAGGCTTCACGAACAAGTTTGAAGTCATACTGTTCCAAATAGCGCAGACCACCATGGATTAACTTGCTGGATCTACTTGAAGTTCCCGCTGCAATATCTTGTGAATCAATCAGGGCCACTTTGAGTCCGCGAGATGCTGCATCAAGGGCCGCACCTACGCCAGTTACTCCCCCACCAATAACCAGGATGTCGAATTGCTCTGTGGCTAATTGAGAAACGGCAGATTCGCGCTGGTCTGGGCCAAGTTGCGACAAGAACATATGCGTTGAATCTCCATTACGACTGGGTACGCTAAGCCTAACTTACAGCGAGAGGTTTTGTGCATCGTGGCTTACATCGGCAGCTTGGATCAAGGAACCAGTAGTACTCGATTTATGATTTTTGATCACTCGGGCCAAGTTATTGGACAGCATCAAATGGAACATCGCCAGATTCTGCCTCAAGCCGGATGGGTTGAACATGATGCCGCTGAAATTTGGGAGCGGGTTCAAGAGGTTATTGCTGGTGCGCTCAAGCAAGCCAACATATTGGGCTCAGATCTTGCTGCTATTGGTTTAACTAATCAGCGTGAAACAACTGTGGTCTGGGATGTAACGACGGGCCAGCCATTAAGCAATGCCATTGTGTGGCAAGACACCCGAACTACTAATTTCCTATCAACGCTGACCCAGGAGCAACAAAGCTCAATACGCCACAAGACTGGTTTAACAATCGCTCCGTACTTTGCTGGAAGCAAGATGAATTGGTTTCTCAGCAATGTTCCGGCAGCAAAGAGTGAAAATGCCAGATTTGGAACCATTGATTCTTGGTTGTTATGGAACTTATCAGGTGGCGTTCGCGGCGGAGTGCATGCCACTGATGTCACCAATGCAAGCCGTACCCTTTTAATGAACCTTGAAACCTTAGATTGGGACCAAGAACTACTTTCAATATTTGGTGTTTCACAAACAGCGTTGCCTGAGATCAAGTCTTCATCGCAAATCTATGCAATGACCGATCCCCATGGACCTTTTGGCACATCAATTCCAATTGCTGGAATATTAGGCGATCAACAAGCTGCAATGGTGGGCCAGGTTTGTTTTGAACGAGGCGAATCAAAGACTACTTATGGCACTGGAAACTTTGCTTTATTAAATACCGGAACTGAGATCGTTCGTTCAAAAAATGGATTGTTAACAACTGTATGTTTTAAACTGGGTGACCAGCCTGCCCATTACGCGCTAGAAGGTTCAGTTGCTGTAACAGGTTCTGCGATTCAATGGTTACGGGATCAATTAGGAATTATTTCAAATGCCGCAGAAACTGAAAACTTGGCATCATCTGTTACAGATACAGCTGGTGTGTACTTTGTTCCAGCTTTTTCTGGGCTATTTGCACCATATTGGCGCAGCGATGCACGTGGTGTAATTGTTGGCCTGACACGTGCAGCTACTAAGGCTCACCTTGCACGAGCAGCGCTAGAAGCCATTTGCTATCAAACTCGCGACGTAATGGATGCGATGGTTGCAGATAGTGGTGTACCCATGAAAGAGATGCGCGTTGATGGCGGAATCACTGCCAACTCTTTATGTATGCAGATGCAGGCAGATGTCATGGGAATCGATATCACTCGACCTTTAATTGGTGAAACAACTGCTTTGGGCGCAGCATATGCGGCAGGTCTCGCAGTTGGTTTCTGGTCATCAACTGATGAAGTTAGAAAACAGTGGAAGCAATCAAGACGTTGGAGTGCAACTAGTACTGAAGAACAACGAACTGCTGGCTATGCGGGATGGAAAAAAGCGGTCGAACGAACTCTGAATTGGATCGATTAAGCCTTAGTAACTTCAATCAAGAAAGCATTTGCGGGAGCCAGAATCGGCGCAGTTACACCAATCGATGCAAGCGCTGCTCCTGACATTGTTATTCCGCTTATCCATTGCGGTGGAGTGATCAACATAAAACGCGGTTTGCCAGCAGGGAATACCGCTTTGATTGTGTAACTTGCCGATTGATCTAACCCAGGGAACTTAAGTGGTGATGGATGAATTGCAACAGTTGGGGTTAATTGAACGTAGGCAAAGATTGCTCTTGAAAGATCATGGGCTGTAACGCCATGTAGATATGCATGAGATTCCGGATAATCAACGCGAACCATCTTTCCCGAATGCAAATGCGCGCGATTTTCTTTGTAATACTTTGCCCAAGTAGCTAGATGCTTACGCTCTTCACTAGTTGCTTCAGTGATATTCCATTCGATTCCGGCATGACCAAAAAGAGCTGTTGTTGCACGCATTGATAGTTCAAGCGTGCGGCCAGTTTGATGCCCGTGGGTCGGTCCGATATGAGTGCCTAGTAATTCAGGTGCAATAACTTGCGCGGTCCACCGCTGAATTGTTTGGCGTTCCAATGCATCGTTGTTATCACTTGTCCAGAATCGATCAACTAGATCAATTACTCCAAGATCAATACGTGCTCCACCTGATGCACAGGATTCGATCTCCAAACCTGGGTGGCGTTTTTTTAGTTCAGCAAACAAACGATAAATTGCTTGAGTTTGGCGATGTACGCCTGCGTGACCGAGATGGCCGGCATCAACCAGAACGCGATTATGATCCCACTTTATGTATGCAATGTTGTGCGCCGCAAGTACTGCAGAAGTTTGCTCAAGCACATGATTAAACGCACCTTCATGACCAATATCCAAAACCAGCTGATGCCTCCACAGCGGTGGAACGCGTTCGCCTTCATGCAAAATCCACTCAGGATGGGCTCGGTAGAGATCGGAATCTGGATTAACCATTTCCCCTTCAAACCAAAGACCAAATTCGATTCCCTTGTCATTGATGTACTTAATAATTGGTGACAAACCATTTGGCCAGACCGCTGGATCTATGACCCAATCGCCAAGCCCTGCTCGATCATCTCGACGTGAATGAAACCAGCCATCATCCAAGACGACTCGTTCAATTCCAATTTCTGCTGCAACATCTATAAGTGCTTTGATTTTTTCTTCATTGTGGTCGAAGTACAACGCTTCCCACATATTAAGCGTTAATGGTCGTGGTCGCTTGGGATGCACAGGTCTAGCGCGAAGATGCGAGTGATAAGCGCTGCTTACACCATCAAGGCCTTCAGAAGAAAAAACAGAAACCAGCGCAGGTGCTTCATAACTTTCGCCAGATGCAAGAGTTAATTCACCTGGAAGCAATAACTCTCCAGCACCAATCGAAACAGAGCCATCAAAAAGTTTTTCAACTAGGTAGTGTGAGTTTCCGCTCCAGGCAATACTTGTTGCCCAAGCGTTACCAGACTGAAATGAAGTTTGTGCAGTTAGCGCAATATCGGCAATTGAAAAATTATGCCCGCTTCGACCTTCTCTAGATTCACGGACCCATGTGCCAGTTGCAATATCTTTTCTTTGTGGGTTTCTCTCATTAGACCAACGCCCTGTGAAATCTAGAGTTTGTGTTGCCTCTTTTGGCAGTGGAAGCCAATGAATAAACTCGTTGAGGCAATAATCAGTTGTTCCAAGATTCTTAACACTCGCTTTTTGTGACAAAACTCCGTAAGTGTCTAAAGAAAAATTCAAAACTACTTCTAGCTCTGCGTGAAAGTCTCTCAATGTCACGATTACATTATTTGCGTCATGATGAAAATCAGTTACCTCAAACTTAGTTGACCAAGCTTTCCCTAGTCGGTGTCCAGACAAAGTTGGCCGACCGAGAAATCCACGCGAGCTTTCCCGCATAATTCCTGGGAATTGAGGAACATCCCACGAACTGTTTGCAATTGATGGGCTGATTGCTGTTTGAACCGAAGCTAAATCTCCATGGAGGTTTGCGCCCCAGTGTTGAATAATCAGGGCTCCATCCACAACTTCGAGCAGCAATGAAGATGTAGGGGCGCTCAATAGTGCCGATTGCTTGCTCACAAAGGTAGAGTAACGACACTATGAGCGAGAGTAAAAAACTTAACGCTGGCGTCACAAGAAATGATCGCCAAATGGCCGATGGACGAACAATTCGTTACTACGACACCGCAGGTCAAGCGCGTACGGCTCAAGATTCTCGCCCCCAAGAGGAGCAGCCAGGAATTGGCGAACTTCGACTAGATCCGCTGGTTAATGAGTGGGTTGCCATGGCGGCGCACCGTCAAGGAAGAATTTTTCTTCCCCCTAAAGAGTTGTGTCCTTTGTGCCCTACAACTGGTGAACTGCTCACTGAAATTCCTGAATCAGATTTTGAGGTTGTCGTTTTTGATAACCGATCTCCATCATTGCGTCCACCAGTTGGAGACTGGGCATTGCCTGACATTGTGGGTCCAGATACAGATTTAGGGACAGCGGCAGGAAAGTGTGAAGTAATTTGTTTTACCGCCGAGCACGGAAAAGCTTTCAAGGATTTGTCTGCCCAACGCGTTCGAGTTTTGCTTGAAGCGTGGATTGATAGAACCGCTGAGCTATCAGAGGAAAGTTTTATTCAGCACATTGCACCATTTGAAAATCGTGGTGAGGAAATCGGTGTAACTCTTTCTCATCCACATGGACAAATTTATGCGTACTCGTATCTGCCGCCACGCGTAGAAAAGATGTTGGCTGCGGCAAGCAAGTACAAGCAGCAAAATGGCAAGGTCCTCTTCGACGAAGTCGTAGCACGTGAAATTCTTGATCAAGAGCGGATTGTTGCTCGAAATGAAAGATGGATCGCCTTTGTTCCATACGCTGCTCGTTATCCATTTGAAATTCATGTAACCCCTTTAAACCCGGTAGCAGATTTAACTGAACTGACCGATGCTGACCGAGATGCATTCCCAGAAATTGCTCTTGAAGTAACTCGGCGACTAGATGGTGTCTTTGGAATTGAAATGGCATACATCGCAGCCTGGCACCAGGCACCTGTTCGCGTTGGAAGAGATCTTCTGCGACTGCACTGGCAGATTACAAGTGTCAGACGAGCTCCTGGAAAGTTGAAGTACCTTGCAGGATCTGAATCTGCAATGGGCGCATTTATTATGGACATGCGTCCAGAACAATCAGCGGCGCAACTTCGTGAAGTTGTTTTGTAATGCGCATTCTCGTCACAGGGGGAACTGGATATATCGGCTCCACTGCGGTTGAAGTTTTAGTAAGCCAGGGTTTTGATGTTTCTATCCTTGATGACTGCAGCATGGGGCATGCCGACACCGTGCCAGCGGGTGTACGTTTCATTGAAGGTTCACTTTTAAGTGCACAACATGTTGCAGATGCACTTACTGGGTGTGAGGCAGTGATGCACTTTGCGGGTAAATCTCTAGTTGGTGAGTCTGTTGAAAAGCCTGACCTTTATCAATCAGTAAATGTGGATGGAACTCGTATTCTGCTCGATGAGATGCGTAAACAATCAATTACAAAAATAGTCTTTTCATCCTCTGCCGCCACTTACGGGGAGCCAAAGATTGTTCCAATTCTAGAAACTGCAGAAACTCAACCGACTAATCCCTACGGTGCCACTAAGTTAGCGATAGATCACATGATTACCGAAGAAGCGGCCAAGCATGCAGTCTCTGCGGCATCTCTTCGTTACTTCAATGTTGCCGGGGCGCTTAAGGCTGAACGTGGCTGGTTAGCAGAGCGTCACAATCCTGAAACCCATCTGATCCCAAATGTTTTGCGTAGTACGCAAGCCAATCCAGTCAAAATTTTTGGTACTGATTGGCCAACCGCAGATGGCACGTGCGTGCGCGATTACGTTCATGTCATTGACTTGATTGACGCACATATTAAGGCTTTACACTCATTAGGCAAACCAGGCCATGAGATTTACAACTTGGGAAGCGGTTCGGGTTATTCAGTTCGTGAAGTCGTGAAGGCTGCTAGTCATGCAATAGGGCATCAAATTCCTTTTGTAGATTCGCCTCGGCGAATCGGTGATCCTGCTGTTCTGATTGCTGATATTTCTAAAGCAAAGCAGCTGCTGGATTGGGCTCCAACTCGTGACATGACAACCATGGTTGCCGATACCTTAAATTCAATGGCGTAACAATGAACCAGATTGAAAAGAAATTCCTAGAAACCTTCGGTGAAGAACCCGACTTGGTAGCTGCCGCACCTGGTCGAGTTAATCTAATCGGTGAGCACATTGATTACAGTGATGGTTTTGTTTTGCCATTTGCAATCAAGGATCGAACTTTAGTTGCTGCTAGAAAACGTGATGATTCGACGGTTCGTATTGCATCTGCGCAACGACGAAACAAGATTGTGACCGTTGATATAAAGCAGGTGAAACCGGGCTTAAAGGGTGAATGGGAGCGTTACGCCTTGGGAGTTCTTTGGGCTCTAGGAGTAAAAGATGGTGTTGATTTATTAATTGATGGCCATGTACCACTTGGCGCGGGTCTTTCTTCATCTGCAGCACTTGAATGTTCTGTTGCAACAGCAATGAATCACCTTTTTGATTTGGGATTTAACCTTGAAGAGTTGGCACGACTGACTCAAAAAGCTGAAAATCAATATGTGGGAGTTCCATGCGGAATCATGGATCAATCAGTGTCGTTAATGGCGACTCAAGGTTCGGCTTTGTTGTTGGATTGCCGCGACCTATCCACTAAAAATATTCCCTTTGATGTTGCATCCAGCGGTTTAGAGCTTTTAATCATTGATACTCAGGCACATCACGCACTTACCGACGGCGGCTATGCAGAGCGACGCGCCTCATGCGAATCTGTAGTTGCAAAACTTGGGATTAAATCTTTACGCGAATTAAGTATGGAGCAATTAGAGAAATCACGTGGATCACTTACAGAAACAGAGTTTGTCCGCGCCCGTCACGCAGTAACTGAAATGAAGCGAGTTCTTGACTGCGTCCAGGCCCTGAGTGATTCAAATTTTGCAAAAGTTGGAGAACTAATCAATCAATCCCATGTTTCTTTGCGAGATGATTACACCGTTTCTTGCCCAGAACTTGATGCAGCAGTTGATGCTGCTATATCGGCAGGTGCTTTAGGTTCTCGCATGGTGGGTGGCGGTTTTGGTGGAAGCGCAATCGCCTTAATTCAGGCAAGTAAAACGACTGAAACTATTAGAGCGATTGAGACAGCATTTTCAAGTAAAGGCTTTAAAGCACCGCGCTTTTTTACCTCTTTACCAAGTCAAGGCGCAGAACTTCTTTCGTGTCGTTGACTTACAAAGGAGTAATTGAAAGAACTTCTACTCCACCGATTGCTCCCAAAACATTGAGCAAATCAGTTGGATCATTACCTGGCACCGCAACAGTGATGTCATCGTAACCACGACCATCTTCTGATTTCACAACTGCGAGCGCACGAATATCTCCGCCCGCTGCTCCAATGGCTGAAGCCAAAAGACCTAATGAACCAGGACGATCTGGAAGAGCTACGTTTAGTTGAAATAGTGCCATGGCTTAACAATACCCTGACACCATTTCAACCTCGTCCAAGTAATTACTTGATTTGATTAGTTAGAAGGTGCGCTTCCTAAGGTGACTCTAAAACTCTGTGAGCCTCCAGTTGGCAGAGTCACGGTCACAGTGATGGTGGATCCAGGAGCATAAGAACGAATCTTTACAATCGCTCCTACCTGATCTGCAATCTTTACTCCATCAATAGCTGTAATTACTGACCCAGCAGGTATTCCTGCCTTTTCCGCTCCCTCATTCGGACTTAAGCGTCCAATCTTTGCGCCTGTCCCCGTAAAGGTTGAGTCAAAGAAAATACCCAGAACTGGACGTGTCGACTTACCAGTTGCGATTAACTCATCAACAACACGCTTTGCTTCATTGATCGGAATAGAAAAGCCTAGTCCAATGCTTCCGCTAGTCCCGCCTGAAGACAGTGTTGCGATTGCAGAATTAACGCCAATAATTCGACCTTGTGAATCAAGGAGTGCGCCACCTGAATTGCCAGGGTTGATAGCGGCATCAGTCTGAATTGCGTTAACGAAGGATTCAGAGCCAAGAGTTCCTGTCGTTACTGGGCGGTTTAATGCTGAAACAATTCCACTCGTAACCGTACTTGCAAGACCCAACGGAGACCCAATTGCTACAACTGATTCTCCAACACTTATACGTGAAGAATCTCCTATTGTTACAGGTGGAAGGTTTCCGCGATTGACCTTAAGCACTGCCAAGTCGTAAGCGATATCTCGGCCAACTATTTGTGCGGGAATGGTGTCGCCATTGAGTAGCTCAACTGTGATGACCCCAGATGTAGCAGCAGATGCAATCACATGGTTATTGGTAACAATAAATGACGATGTTCTATCGGATTTGTAAACCCAGCCGCTTCCGCTACCACTACCTGCAGTTGCAACTACCTTTATAGAAACCACGGAAGGAGTTGCGAGTGCGGCAATACTTTTCACATCAATTGTTGGAGCACCAAGTGTCAACGATGTTCGGGATGTTGCGCAACCATTTGATCCAGCTAAGAAAATTGCCTGTGTTCGCTTATCAACGCATACCTTTACGCCCAGTGGTTCTGTGATGGATGCAGTTGCTACACCACCGGCCAATGTTGCACCCAGTAGGAAACCTGCAATTACTTTCGTGGATGTTCTCTTCATCTCAACCTCTTTCATAGTTAAAAACAAGTTGTCACTAGAACCTGAGAGAAAGTTTAAAAACGACTTACTAATTGGTGCAACTTAAGCCAGGACTACCCAACCACTCTTGATCGCAACTTTTACAATTGGAAGTGGTGCTATGGATTTCGCAGATTGTCCTGTTGGACCTGATACAACTGCACCCTTTTTAAATGGATCAAAACTTGCCTTGTGCACGGGACAAACTAGTACCTTTTTCGGGCTGAAGTACTCAGTCACTCCCCCAGAGTGAGTACAAATTGTTTGATATGCAAAAACACCTGTCTTTGTGCGAAACAGTAGTGCTGGCGCTCCGTTAGCTAACTGAAAAGGAAAAGTTGCACCTACTTTGATTCTGTTCAGTCGCACAATTTGCTTGGTGTTAGCTGCCGCCCGTGTTCCGACAAAGGAGGCCGCCACGCTGGCTATTGCCATGCGTAGTGCGGAGCGGCGTGTGAACTTCACGCTCCCTGACTTGGATTCGAACCAAGAACCTGTCGATTAACAGTCGACTGCTCTGCCGTTGAGCTATCAGGGATTAGCGGTGCAAGCGCAAACTCTAGC
>Ga0164292_10003542_pt1 | contig 12737 bp, 16 predicted proteins | sample GEODES117metaG_FD_111486 | JGI IMG/M metagenome (GOLD analysis project Ga0164292, IMG submission 111486) | Eutrophic lake water microbial communities from Lake Mendota, Wisconsin, USA - GEODES117 metaG | ecosystem: Environmental > Aquatic > Freshwater > Lake | place: USA: Lake Mendota... | reverse complement strand
TCCTATTCATAGTTTTTCAATTGGAATGGAAGGTTCTACCGATTTAGCAAAGGCCCGAATTGTTGCGAATCATATTGGTTCTATACATCATGAAGTTATTGTTACTCCAGAAGATATGTTATCTGCTATTCCTGAAGTTATCAAACAAATTGAAACATGGGACACTACAACTGTAAGAGCAAGTACACCTATGTATTTGCTTAGTAAATATATTAAAGAAAATACGGATATTGTTGTAGTATTTAGTGGGGAAGGGAGTGATGAAGCCAGTGGTAGTTATTTATATTTTCATAAAGCACCAAATGATATAGAATTTCAAGATGAATGTGTAAGATTATTGAAAGATTTATGTTATTTTGATTGTCTGCGTTGTGATAAATCTACAGCGGGTAATGGATTAGAAGTTCGTGTGCCATTTTTAGATAAAGAATTTTTGATAGAATATATGCGTATTCCCGCTCAATTCAAAAGACCAAAAGACGGAATGGAAAAGTGGTTTATACGTAAAGCATTTGATGGATTAGGACTTCTTCCGGATGAAATTCTCTGGCGTAAGAAAGAAGCATTTAGTGATGGTGTAAGTAGCACAGAAAAATCATGGTTTCAGATTATTCAAGAACATGTAAATAGTATTATAAGTGATGATGAATATAATGAAAAATCTAAATATATGACTCCTAAGCCATTTTTGAAAGAGAGTTATTATTATAGAAAATTATTTGATAGTTTTTATCCGGGTAGAGCTGATACTATCCCATATTACTGGCTTCCGCGTTGGTCAGGTGATACAAAAGATCCTAGTGCGCGCGTTTTATCTATTTATAGTGAATTGGATAAATGTAAAGATTAACAAATTAAAAAATATGTTAAATATGGCAGAACCTTTACAACAAATTTTAAAAAAATCCGACGCAGAAGATGATTTGAATTCAGAAATAAAGACCCTAATTACGATAATGATAAACCACTATACGAATGTAAGATATCTAAATATGCTTTCAATGGAAAGATGTTGTGATAGGTTTAAAAAGGAAGCAAACGACGCAGTAAATTTATCAGATACTGAATAAAATCAATATATTACTAGTCACAAAATTAAAATTGATGTAGCAAATAAAATATTGGAAATTGTAAATGAAGTATATATTGGTCCAAAAAGTGAAGATATAGTATTACGTAAATATTTATCATAAAAAGGTGGAAAATAGTTCGATCCAGAAGAAATCGTAAAAGAAGTGGTAATACACAAAGTAGAATTCAATATTGAAATATATATAATTTTTAATTTATTTTTATAATATTTTCTTTATATGTAATATAATTAAAATGGATAAGGAATATTGTGGAATGCGAACCTCAAATGTTAAACAGAGTAGCCGTGGAGGACGTTCTCGTAAGGGAACTGTTCAAAAGCCTAAAAAAGCACATTCACGTCGTAGTTGTTATGGAACAAATGATGTTAGTTTAAGAAACACTGAATCATGCCGTCGTAGTAGAGATAACTACCGTTGCGTTGTAAAACAAAAAACTCCTGGAGATGATATGAAAGCAGATCGTCGCCGTGCTAAATCTCGTGCTAAGCATGCGGCTCGTCGTTCGAAAATAGCGTTAAATGGTGGAAGATATAACTTAACGGGTGGAGAAAACGCAACCGTTTATATGAATGTTCACGAAAATAAATTAAATATAAGCAGCCAAGATATGTTAATGGCTGAAGATGTCCGGCAAAATAATCTGTTAAATGATTTAAATAATTTCATTCAATCTGTTGTAGAAATGAATAAAAGGGGTTCTAATGATGAATTAAAATTTTTTGAAAACATTACATCAATCAAGGCAGAAGCTCTAGATCAACCATTTAACGGTTATGAATTCAAATTATTAATAGATTCTAATGTAGATTTATCGAGTGAGAATATACATAAGTTAATGTTTCAATTAGCCGAGGAAACATGTCTTTTAGGACAAAAAGTTTATGTGGTTGATGATAACAGATATTTAGTTTTAAATGATAGAAATGTTACTGACGTATAATTATATATTAAGACTATTATTTTCTTTATATGTAATTATCAAAAACTATACTTACTATATCAAATATTTAGTTATGAATAAGGAAAGATAATGAAAAAATATATGTTTAACCTTTCATGCCAATATATAAATGAATATATATTGAGGTAACAATTATGAGGCAATTTAAAGTTATTATAAGAAAATCTAATTTAGAATGACTCAGTGTATTGAATGAATAAGTTATCTTGTTGATTATAAATGTATATACTTAAATATAAATTAATATAAACTAATTTTTTTTCTTTGTTTGTAATATATAAAAAAATGGATACGGAATATTGCGGAATGCGAACATCAAATGTTAAAGAAAGTAGTCGTGGAGGACGTTCTCGTAAGGGAAATGCTCAAAAACCTAAAAAAGCACATTCACGTCGCACTTGTTATGGAACAAATGATGTTAGTTTAAGAAACACTGAATCATGCCGTCGTAGTAGAGATAACTACCGTTGCGTTGTAAAACAAAAAACTCCTGGAAAAGATTTATTAGCAGATCGTAGCCGTGCTAAATCTCGTGCTAAGCATGCGGCTCGTCGTAGTTCAAGAAAAGTTAATTTAGCCGGAGGAAATCCATATGATGAACGCGGTGTAAAAATACCCTCTATGGAATACTGTAAAGTAAAACCAGGCACTCATACTTGTGTTATGACTGATAAACCAGAAGAACAATCTGAAAATTGCCTTCATAATTTAAAGACTCGTAGATGCATTTATTATGATCCTGAACTTGGTGATGATGTTTTTAATGCTCAACAACAAGCTCGTGCTGCTGCTCGTGACCGAAATGCTGCTGCTTCAGCAGCACATAAAAGAGCTTAATAAGATTAATATATAAATATTTTTCAAAAATATATTAATCTTCATTTACTACAAAAGCATTATAACTCCATTGTAGTAAAGCCTGTCTTTGTTTAGGACGGCAATCTAGTTCGGAGCAGTTTTTACGAACCTGACCAAAATGTCGTTTAAATGCTTTCCAACGTTTGATTTGAACGGCATCTAATTCTGGAATACGTCGACCAATATAATATCTACAATACCATTGAAACCAACCTCTATTATCAGGGTCACTGGGTATTTGTGGTATCCAACCCTTTTTACGCCACGCACCTAAACTCATTCTGCTTTTTATTTCAAAATAATTACAACTTATGTCAGCTCCCTCTGGACTTAATGTATTTTGGTCTATAGCATCTAAAAACCACTCCTTAGGAAATTCTAATACACAATCATTAAGGTATTTTCCCTCAAAGACTCCATATGCTAACATTTCACCCGGAGTGAAATAAGGGTCAAAATCATCATCTGTTATATTTCCAATATCTTCTTTTAATTTATAACTATATTCACCATTATCCATTTTATTATAAGCTACTATTACTAACCCTTTATGAAAATCCTTTTCTGATTTAGAATAAGGTGTATTTAATATATCTAACATATCATTTACAGTTTTAATTGAATACACATCATTTATGATTTTTTTAGGAATAGACATTATATATATGAATAAAGAAATCTTTATGGACTAAAACCCGTAGAATAACGATTATTACTCGAATTTAGATTAATTTTTACATCAGGAATTGCGGCCTGTAACGGAGGTAATCCACGTCGTGCTCGAGCTAATTCTATTGATTTATCCCTATATCTATAAATCCAACCTACATTTGGAATCCAATCTTGAGCTATTCCATTCCAAAATCGACCAACATTCTCAATCTCACGATTTATAACACCAAAATTTGAAACACTATCACGGATACCATTACTAATAACATTTGAATTAAATCTATTAAAAAAATTTCCTGTAAACATTTCAATATTCATATAATATGATACAATACAAATGATTAATAACAATATCAGTAAATATATTGTTTTCATATATCATATTATAATAAAATACTATGGTCAAAATTAAATTACACCTTAGTATTTTATTTATTAAAAGCCATTACTCTAGCTAAATAATCAGAAACCATAATTAGTTTCCTTAGATAAAAACTCAATGTCAAATGACATCCTCTTGTTTTCATCCACTAGAGGATGAACAGTAACCTATTCATAATTATTTATATAGTCTTTTCTTTATATAAAAATAATTCAAAAAAAAACTATATAGATTTATATGAATTATATTTTTACTACTGAAAATATATTATTTTATGTTTTTTCCATATTTTTTTGGCCATTTAGTTATTATTCTATTTCTTTATTTCATAAAAAACCTGAAATAGTTAAAAATTTTACTCATTTATTTCATGCTATACTATTTGTATCATTATACAAACTACTAGATTTTAACAATATAAACTATCCAATTGTTTTATCTATTGGTTTTTATACATGTGATATATTCTATATTATATATAGTCTATTTGTTAAAAAGGATACATTTTTAAGACATTTACCATATTTAGTTCATCATATAATAGCTAATTATGGTTTATATATAGCATTAAGTGATTATTGTAGAGAACAAATTATATATTTTTATTATATATTAGAATATTCTAATTTTTTATTGTACACGGGTTATCATATACAAAAGGAATATTCTAATAATAAAAATTTATTACTAGTAAGTGTATCATTTCAATTTGTTTGGTATACTTATTTTCGTGTTATACGATTTTTACTTTATTTATTTCAAATACGTGAATTATTTGTAACTGTATATGTATCAATACAACTTATAACTATAATATTATTTGGTATGGGTGCTTATTGGAGTTGGAGTTTATTTCAAAAAAATCTATTTTTGTTACAGATTGAACAAAAATTACATTAATCCAGCAGGAGCACCAGTGCCCATGTTAGGGAAACCTACAAGATTAGCACCTAGACCAAAACCAGCACCTTGCCGAGCAGCATAACTAATGCTGGGAGCCATTAAATCAAGAATAGCAAAAAGAGAAGCTGCTACTAAACCAACAAGTAATATTTCTTCCATTTGAAATTTATTTTTACCTATTAAATACATAGCTACTGCTACACCTAAACCTTCAACTAAGTATTTCATAGCACGTTTAACAACTTCTTGAACATCCATAGAATTTTCCATTATTATTTGAGTTTTTATATTTAACCTTGAGAAAAAAAAATATGGAAATCTTTTATTTTATAATTAAATGTATATAAAGAGATAAATTATTAATATTTATATAATGAGTAATAATGAAGACTCTGTTGAAGATTTTTTAGATGTTGACCAGTCTATTCCTGGACAACAATATTGTGTATTATCTTTTATTAGTCCTGAAAAAGTTTTAAAACAAAAGGATGTATTTTTTAATAGTGAATTTTTGAAATGGATATGTGACCAGAGTGAATTTTTAGATAATGTAGTTTTAAAGGGAGATAAAACGCGATTAAATTATGATTTAGTAAAAGAAAAATATGATGATTTTATGTTTTTAAATGAAGATCGTTTAGAGACATCGTTTCACGAAATGCAAAATTTTCATACTACTGTCCGAGGTATTAAAGTTCGAGGCGTTTATTCCAATCAACGAGAGGCAGAAGTTCGTTGTAAAGTTCTTCAACGTTTATATAAACGCGACAATGTATTTTTGGGTCAAGTGGGATATTGGTTACCTTGGGATCCTAATCCAGAACGTATAGAAAATACGGAATATTTGGAACCAGAATTAAATAAATTAATGAAACAATATAAGGAAAATGCTATCAAACGTGATATTTATTATCAAGAAAATAAAGATAATATGATGAAAAATACGGTAAAGCAAACAATGAATGAGGATAACAAATTAGATGAAGATACAACAAAAACATTATTTGAATCGAATGACCCATGGTTAAATAAAGATAAAAAAGATTAGATTTTATGTATAGAAATAATATATATGAAATCTATTATCATATTAATTTTTATAATTGGAGTCGTTATGGTTTTAGTTGGTTATACTCGTCAATATAGTATTTGTCCTAATCCTCGTATCGAATACAGGTATATACCAAGAACTTTTTATGACGAACAATTAAGCAGTGAAAATGTTCTTAAACAATTTAGTAGTATGTTTGAAGATAGTAATCCATGGATTAAAGATAGAAATATAAAACAAACAGAAAAAACGGATAAAAGTAATTTTTTTAAATCAATTCATGAATAAACCAATAGAAATAATATAGTCATAATAAAAAATTTATCTTTTTCTAATCAAAGTATATATGACGAATACGATGGATTTAACCTTTTGAAATGTATCTTGAAAGTTTGGGATCAATTAAGAAATTCTATCCAAATAGTTTCCTCTACAATATTTACTACAAAAACTTGTAGGATCGTCTGATACTATTGAAAATGGTTGGTGACACACTTGACAAAAAGCAATTGTTGCTGGTTCGAATGGTGGATCAAACTCTGGTCTCGAAAAATTATCAATCACTTCTTGGCGGTGATTGTCACACGCACGTATAAATCTACAATTATTATGATTAAAAAAGGGCATATTACAGTTAATAATACCTTCATAATTTGTTAATCTAATATCACATAAAACACAACGTTTGGAAACTGTCCACATGGGATGACCAACGCTTTCTTTTTTAGTTTTAGGAATTGTATATGCCATTATAATTTACTTTATATAATAATTGTAGTATTTTTTGTACAATCAAATTTTACATACCAATTATGCTCTAAATAACCAAAAGAACACTATATGATTAACATCGATACATAGAAATAAATGATATCGTATACATTAACATATGTAAAAAAAAATTTATTTTTATATATGTTAATATATATGTCTACTTCAACAGTTGAAATAGATAAAGATAAAAATGAACAACCTGTTACATTACCACCCATGCCTCCAAATGAGAAATTAGAAGAAATATCAATTTCAATGAGTAATATTCGCACTGAACATAGTCAAAAAAGCACTTTTAATTTAACGAATACTATTCGTAAATTACGGAAACAACGGCAATTACATAGAATGTGTGTACAGTATTATGAAAGGCAAAATTCGCTGATAACTATTCCAGCAATAGCAATCAGTGGAGCAGCAACAGTATACTCATTTGCCTATCCATCCGATAGTAAACCAGAACAAATATTTATAAATAAATTAATAGCAGGAACTCTATCCGCAATTAATACAATTTTATTTAGTATTAATGGCTTTTTAAAATTACAAGCAAAATCTGAAAGTCATTTTATTGCGGCAGAAGAATATGATAATTTATTAACTATGATTAATTTTGAATTAAATTTTCCTAACGAAAATATACAAGATTTTGCGAATAAAATTGAAAAGAAAATATTAGAAATTAAAAAAAGTTGTAGATATTTTCCTCCTGAGCATATCATTAAAAAATATAATATAATGTATCCAAAAAAACAACAAGATGATGATAGTTTAAGTATTTAATTGTCTATTTTTTTTAATATATCAATAATATCTATATCTTCTTGTATGAAACTGTAATTATCTTTTTGAATAAATTCAAAATCACTAAATAAAAAATAATCTTTTACTTTTGTATCAAAAAAATCATTCACTAGTGTAAATATCGTAGTTGTTTTATCCTTTCTAATCATAAATCTATAAAATTTATTAGATTTGTTATATAAAAAAAGATAATCATACGTATTTCGGTCAATGTAATATATATAAATATATTTAAAATTTAAACGTTCTATTTTGATATTTATAATTTTTGGGTCATAAAGAACAATATAATTATAATTTGAATAATTATTTATTAACTGTAATAAATTAGATATATTTTTACGCATCTAAAATAGTATAATAAATATATATAATTTGTTTTTAGATATATAAAAAATTTGAAATATTTTAAAAAAATAAATATTTATAAACTATGCCAATTATTCTTGACGAACAACAGCAAAAAGCGGTAAATATAGTCTTAAAAGGCAAAAATGTATTTTTAACTGGTGGTGGCGGAACTGGTAAATCTTTTGTACTAGAACATATCATAGATATATTTAAAGAAAAATATAAACACAATCTAAGAACATATGTAGGTATAACAAGCACAACTGGTTCAAGTGCTCTATTAATAGGTGGAACTACTATTCATAGTTTTTCGGGTTTAGGTGTAAGTAAAGAAGATGAAGACCAATATATTCAGAGAATAGCTAAAAGACGATATTTAATAAAACGTTTTAAAAACATTAAAACATTAATTATAGATGAGGTATCTATGCTCACACCAAGAACATTTCGTATGATATACCGTTTAACACAATTAATACGTAAAAATAATAGTCCTTTTGGTGGAATACAAGTTATTTTAAGTGGAGATTTTTGTCAATTAGGACCTATATTAGAGCAACACATATTACACCATGAACTAGAATATTGTTTTGAAACGCCTGAATGGGAAGCAAGTGATATTGAAATTATTCATTTTAAAACGATTCATAGACAAAGTGACCTTCAATTTATTGAAACTTTACAAAAGATAAGAATGGGTATATCCGACCAAGATACTACAAGTGTTCTTATTAATAGGTTTAGAAAGCCACTTGATAATCCCTATGGAATTGAACCAGTTCAACTTTTTCCGACAAGAGAAAAGGCAAATGAAATCAATCAGCGTTATTTTAGACAAATTAATAATGAAAAGGATATTAAATCATACCATTTAACTATTTCACTCGAAACACACGATAATGATAATCCAATATCAACAGAAGTAAATAAGACAGAAATAGAAAGAAAAATTAAGGCTCAATTACCTATAGATGATAATATTCAATTGTGTATAGGTTGTCAAGTTATTTTAGTAGTAAATCTTTCTGTTGATGAAGGCTTAGTAAATGGAAGTAAAGGACGTATAGATAGTTTTAATGAAAACGGAGAACCAGTAGTTATATTTTCAAATGGTAAAATTAAAAATATAGCTATATATACTTGGGAAATAGATGAGGGTTTCACAATTGCGAATGCTTCTGGATTACCACTTATTTTAGGATATGGATGTACAATTCATCGTTCCCAAGGAATGTCACTAGATTTAGCTATAGTTGATATAGGTAAAAATGTATTTACAGGAAGTGGTGGATATGGTCAAATATATGTAGCACTAAGTCGTGTTCGTTCTCTTGAAGGACTTTCTATCTTAAATTTTGATCCAACACGCATTAAATGTCACCCTAAAGTTATTGAATTTTATCATAATATAGATAAGCAAACACATAAAGTTTTATCTAATTCATCAATAAGTACTGAGAGTGATATTAGCTTTGAAACTCAACCATATATTATTAAAGTGAATAAAAAATCTATACTAATAAAAGATGTAGATGTAATTGATTCTAAAAAAATAAGTAAGGAAAAAGTTCAGAAAATGGAACAACCTGATATTCGGCGTTATTTTACAATGTTAAATTGATTTATAAAAACACCAGCCAAGGTCATTACATATTTTTTCCCATATAGCATCTTGTTCTTGTAATTTTTCACGTGATTTTAATAATGGAAAACATGGTAATAATTCATCCAGTTCTAATAATTCACAAAATTTATGCAAAACATAGGTATAAGATAGAAAATTCTGTCTCTCTGCTGGACAATATTTCATAAATGGTATTTGTATTTCTTTAAACATTACACGTAATGTTTCTTCTTGACTTTTAGTAATATTAGGAGGAGGTATTCCATTAATATGATTTATAATATGTGGAATATGTTCATAATATTTATTTAAATCTAATTTTTTTAAAATTTCTCTTATTTTTTCAGGTTTTATTGTAGTAAGGTCTGATATACGTTCTTTTTTAATTTCTTTTTTAATTTGATCATATATTTCATCAGGTATTTCAGTGCTTTCTTTACCTTGAAATTGTGATATATGTTCATTAAAATGGTTAATACGTTTGTAAGCAAAATACGCAATTTCTTTAGGCGGTTCTTTATAACTAGGTTTATCACAATCTATAAATACATAGTCTTGATCCCCGCATTTTTGACATATTAATAATCCTTCAGCATGAACAAAAAGTTTTTGTTGATAACATTGTTTACAAACTTCAATATCGTCTTCTTTATCCTTATCACTAATATATTTACTATCTACATAGCTCATATATTTATCAAACATTTGTGTTTTTGTCAAACCTTTTTTTTTGTTTTCATTATTATAGGTAGTTATTTGTTCTACCATCACTTTAGGTTGTTCACTACTACCTTGTTTAAAAAAGTCTAGTATAGATTTAGACAATGGATTTTTATTATCAACATCAGAAACTTCATTTTGAGTATGCGACTTATTATAATAATTAAATAGTATGTGACCCGTATTTACAAAATATTGTGTAGGATTATAGTTTTTACTCATTTCTTTTTCTAATTCATCTAATTCACATTTTAATGAGAATTTTTCTTCTAGCTCTTCATCCTTAATTTGTGTGTTAGGTATTAAACACATTTTTTCATATTTTTTTTTTAAATTTTCATATTTCAATTGAAATTCATGAATTGTTTTTTTGTGAATATCAAATGATTTTAATATTTCTTGATGTTTATTATCTATATTTACTGGTTGTAAGTCTTTTTTTTTTGGTTTATCTTTATTAAATAATAACATTATAACTTACCGTTTTATATATATATTGAATTTATTGACATATTTTTAAATCAAATAATCTAATTTTCTTGAAATTTAAACGAATTCGTCTAATAATCAATAGAAAATAAAATATAATTAAATATACAAATGATTAATAATGATATTATCATTGAACTTATAAAGATATCATTTATATATGGAATGATAAGGGAAGGTTGGAAATTAAAAATGATTAATAATAATACATTACAATTTAAAAAAAATAGAGTAGGAAAAGAAAATATTAATTTAACTAAATTAATTAAAAAGCATTTATACTAGGTAAATTGTTAATCATATATATTTTTTTCTTATCTTATATACAATAATTATGCGTTTTACTAAAAAAATTTTCTTGCTTTATAATATAAAAAACATAATATGGGTGGTGGTCTCATGCAACTTGTCGCTTATGGTGCTCAAGATATATATCTTACGGGCAATCCTCAAATTACTTTCTGGAAAGTATCTTATAAACGCCATACAAACTTTTCTATGGAAGCTATTGAACAAACATTCAATGGTGCTGCCGACTGGGGTCGTAAAGTTACATGCACAATTTCTCGTAATGGTGATTTAATCTATCGTGTATATCTTCAAGCGACTCTTCCCCGTATACCCAATTTATTACCTGGTCAACAATTCCGTTGGTTGAATTGGGTTGGTCACATTATGATTCAAAGTGTTGATGTTGAAATAGGTGGACAACGTATTGACCGTCACTATGGTGATTGGTTACATATCTGGAATGAACTAACTCAAACTGCTGGTCACGCCGCTGGTTATGCTTCTATGGTTGGAAATCTTCCTCGTCTTGTTCAACCTATTTATGGAACTGCCAATCCTGTTGTTACTGCTCCCTCAAGTGTTAATCTTACTGCTAGTCAAATGGCTTTTGGTGACTGTGATCTTGTCAGCTGCATGCCTGAAACTACTCTTTATATCCCTCTTGAATTCTGGTTTTGCCGCAACCCTGGTCTTGCTCTTCCTCTTATCGCTCTCCAATATCACGAAGTTAAGATTAACCTTACCTTTGCCACGGCCACTTCATGCTTTTGGTACAACCCTAACAATTCCGGACTATCCTTTTCTCTTCCCTCCCTCAAATCTGCCTCCATTTTTGTCGACTATGTTTATTTAGACACGGATGAACGTCGTAGATTTGCCCAAACTTCTCACGAATACCTTATTGAACAACTCCAATTTACTGGTGCTGAATCCGTTAACTCTGTTTCTAACAAGATTAAACTCAACTTTAATCACCCTGTTAAGGAACTTATCTGGGTTGTTCAACCTGACTCTAACGTTTCTATTCAGGATACTGCTGCTGTTGGCGGTCCTCAATGGTTTAACTACACGGATGCTCTTGACTCTACTCCTTACACCGGCACTCCCCAGGATCCCTTAGGTGGCGGTCTTACTGGATCTGGTGTACTCGATGGAGCTGGTTCTATGACTCAAAGTTTGTTTGGCACTACTGGAGGTATTACTCAAGTTACTCAAGGTACTGGTTTCGCTGATAATATAACTCATCAACCCCAATCTTATGTTCAAAACTCTAATCTTCCTGCCGGTGCTCAAGCTGCCAATGTTTCCAATCCCGCACTTGCTACTGCTTGGAATATTGGTCTTAGTTCCGCTAACTATCTTCTTGATCGTGGTCTTAACCCCGTTGCCTCTGCTAAGATACAACTTAACGGTCACGACAGATTCTCTGAACGTGAAGGACGCTACTTCAACCTCGTTCAACCCTACCAACATCACACAAACTGCCCCGCTCTCGGTATCAATGTTTATTCTTTTGGTCTTAAACCTGAAGAACACCAACCTAGCGGCACTTGCAATATGTCTCGTATCGACAACGCTACTCTTCAACTTCAACTCACTCAACGCACCGTTGCTAATGCTCGTTCTGCCCAAGTTCGTGTCTATGCTACCAACTACAACGTCCTCCGTATCATGAGTGGTATGGGTGGTCTTGCCTATTCTAACTAGAGTTTTAATAATTAATTATTTATTTTTTAATTATTACAACAAATTGTTTTTCTATC
>Ga0164292_10003541_pt1 | contig 12739 bp, 11 predicted proteins | sample GEODES117metaG_FD_111486 | JGI IMG/M metagenome (GOLD analysis project Ga0164292, IMG submission 111486) | Eutrophic lake water microbial communities from Lake Mendota, Wisconsin, USA - GEODES117 metaG | ecosystem: Environmental > Aquatic > Freshwater > Lake | place: USA: Lake Mendota... | reverse complement strand
GCGAGCTATACCCGAGACGCGCTTGTCGTCTCGATTGGTATGCATTTCTATGTCTCTACAACCACGTATTAGCGCGCCCGGAAAAGCTCGTCGCGCAGCATCAGCAGGAAAGCCTAAGCGCACGAAGAAGGCTGCTGAATTTAAAGAATCAGCTCCTAAAGCGCGTCACACAACTGCGCAAAAAGCAGCACGTAAAGGCGCGGCTGCAAAGCCAACCGCTGGCAAGCCTGCTTCAACTCGTCGCTATTCAGATGTTGATACAACTGCAACATCAAAGAAAGAAACTCGTTTAGTAGAGCGTTCAAAGTTGCGCGCAAAGCGTTACCAAGAACAAACAGCGTCAAAGCCACGTCCAACTGAAGAACCAGCAGAGCGTTCGGCACGTATTGAACGATCACAGCGTCCAGATTCACGTGCAAAGAAGTTTGTGAAGGAGCGCGAAGTTCGCGAATCAGCACCACGTGCAGCTCGTCCGGAACGTACTGAGCGAACAGAGCGTCCAACATCTCGTCCAGAGTTTAAGAAGACTTATAAAAAAGCAGAACGTCCAGAGCGTCCAGCATTTAAGCGCGAAGATTCACGACCTGCATTTAAGAAGGATTCAGATACGCGTCCAACAAATCGTCGTGACGCGGTAAAGGCAAAGATTGCTCGGACAGATGATGGTCGTCCAAACTTTGAACCACGTAAGCGCGAAAAGTTTGATCCTACTCGTCCAAAGAAGAGCAGCGTTGCACCAGATACACGCGCTGCTAACTTCCGCGCAGAGCGTCCAGTACGCGATCGCCGCAATGACTCACCAGCTTATGCTCGTGATGACTTTAAGAAGCATGCAAAGTCTCACTCAAATGCTGCGGTCGATTTCGGTGCAGATGACAATTACATTTCAGCAAATCTTGCAGATGCAAACCTTGTTGATGCAACTCCCCTGACTGAGATCACAACAACATTTGCAGATCTTGGTATTGCAGCTCCACTTGTTAACGCACTGAGCAAGCAAGGAATTCTGCATCCATTCCCAATTCAGATTGCAACACTTCCAGATGCTCTTGCAGGACATGACATCTTGGGTCGCGGGCAAACTGGTTCAGGAAAGACACTTGCATTTGGTTTAGCACTCCTTAACAACTTAAATGGCAAGGTTGCAAAGCCTCACAAGCCATTGGCGCTCGTTTTAACTCCAACCCGTGAACTTGCACAACAGATTGATGAAGTTCTGATGCCTCTTGCTCGTTCAATTGGTCACGAATCAGTAGTTGTTGCTGGTGGAATGTCATACTCAAAGCAGATCACTGCAATGCGTCGTGGCACAGCTATCTTGGTTGCAACGCCTGGCCGCTTAATTGATCTTCTTAACAAAGGTGAAGTTCAACTAGATCAACTTCAGATTACAGTTCTTGATGAAGCAGATCAGATGGCAGACATGGGATTCTTGCCTGTTGTTAAGGAAATTCTTGATCAGGCAAAACTTGATGGTCAGCGTCTTCTATTCTCTGCAACTCTTGACCGTGGTGTTGACTCATTGGTTCGTCAGTACTTGAAGAACCCAAAGACTCACTCACTACAAAACGATCGTGCCTCTGTTTCAACAATGGAGCACTACGTGTTGGTTATGAACCCAACTGATAAAGATGACATCACAAATCAGGTTGCAGCTCGTAATGGAAAGACTATTTTGTTCGTTAAGACTCAACGTGGTGCAGATCGTTTGGCTGACAAACTTGCTCACGCAGGTGTTCCAGTTGGTGCATTGCACGGCGGAAAGTCACAAGCAGTTCGCACGCGCACTTTGGCTCTCTTCAAGGAGACTCCAAATGCTGCGCTAGTTGCAACAGATGTTGCAGCACGCGGTATCCACGTAGATGGAATTTCTCTTGTTGTGCATGTTGATGCACCAACAGATCACAAGGATTACTTACACCGTGCTGGTCGTACAGCACGTGCAGGTGAGGCCGGAACTGTTGTAACTCTTGCGACAACGCGTCAGCAGAAATCAATCGGCGGACTTACACAACGTGCCGGCGTAACCCCTAAGTTTGTTGGAGTTACACCACTTAGCACTGAATTAATGAAGATTACGGGTGCTCAGGAGCCGTCAGGTATTCCTTACATTGTGCCAATCGTTGAAAAGTCTGTACGAAGTGGTGGAAAGCGCCCTCGTCCAAACTCAAGCCAACGACGTCGTCGTCCTCACTAATTCACTCTTTCTAAATAACACGAAATAGGTAGTATTCGCGTTATGACAAACGCGAATCCATTTGCCCGAAGAAGCACCCTTGAATATGAGCTGCCTCCATTTGCTCTGATTGAAGAGGAGCACTATCTGCCTGCCTTCTATGAAGGATGTGCGGAGCAGCTAGCTGAAGTGCAGGCGATTCTTGATACTCCAGGTGCTGCAACATTTGAAAATACTATTGTTGCTCTCGAAAAGAGTGGTCAGTATTTAGGACGAATGTTGCGCGTTTTCTACAACAAGTCATCGAGTGATACCAATGAAGCGCTAGATGCGATTGAAGAAGAGATTGCACCGAAATTTGCAGCCCATCAAGATGCAATCAGTTTAAATCCTGTGCTCTTTAAGCGAATCAAGGATCTCTATGACTCTAGGGAGTCTCTGGGACTCAGTAGCGAAGACTCTTGGTTGCTTGAGCGTTATTACAAAGATTTGATTCATGAAGGTGCGCACCTGACAGAGGATCAACGCACGCGCCTAAAAGAGTTAAACGAAGAACTCTCTTCTCTTGAAACTCAATTCTCAAAGAATGTGCTGGCTGATACCAATGATTTAGCGGTTCTTGTGGACACAGTGGAAGAGCTAGCTGGACTTTCTGAAAATCAGATCGCATCTGCAGCAGCTGCTGCAAAGGATCGCGGGCATGATGGTAAATGGCTCATCGGAATGGTCAACTTCACGGGCAATCCGGTTCTTGATTCATTAACTAATCGTGAACTGCGCAAGAAGATCATGGAAGACTCAAAGAAAAAAGCTAACCGTCCAAATGAAAATGACAATAAGCCTGTCCTGCTTCAGATGGTAAAACTTCGCGCAGAGCGGGCAAAACTTTTTGGCAAGGAAACTCATGCTGAGCATGTGATTGCTGTCCAAACTGCTGAACATCCTGACAATGTGCATGCAATGCTACGAAAAATTGCACCTGCCGCCGTCCGCAACGCAAAGGCAGAAGCCGAGGATCTAAAGAAATCTGCGGGCATAGATATTGAGAGTTGGGACTGGGGTTTTTACACAGAACAAGTTCGTCTTGAAAAGTACAACATCGATACAACAAAGATGCGCCCATATTTCGAGCTAGAGCGTGTTTTACATGATGGTGTTTTCTTTGCTGCTAACAAGTTGTTTGGAATTACTTTTAAGGAGCGTCCTGATCTAGTTACCTACCATTCAGAGGCCCGTGCATTTGAAGTCAACAATGAAGATGGTTCAAAGGTTGGTTTGTTTATTGGTGATTTCTATACACGTGACTCAAAGCGTGGTGGGGCTTGGATGAATAACCTTGTCGATCAAAATTTCCTTTTTGGGCAGCTGCCTGTTGTTGTAAACAATCTCAACGTTCCAAAGCCTCCGGCAGGCAAGCCTACGCTTCTAACATTTGATGAAACTACAACTTTGTTTCACGAGTTTGGACATGCACTTCACGGTTTGTTGTCGCAAGTTAAATATCCACGTGTTTCAGGTACTTCAGTTCAACGTGACTTCGTTGAATTCCCATCTCAAGTAAATGAGATGTGGATCTTGTGGCCTGAGGTAGTTCAAAACTATGCACGGCACCATGAAACAGGCGAAAAGCTTCCGCAAGAGTGGATTGATAGTCTGAAAGCTGCAAGCACATTCAATGAGGGCCATGCCACCACTAGTTATTTAGCTGCAGCAATTTTGGATCTTGCCTGGCATTCACTTAATACTGAAGAGGCTGCAAAAGTTACAGATGTTGAAGCTTTTGAGGCCCAGGCTATTAAAGATTATGGTTTGGATTTCGCACCCGTTCCAACACGATACCGCTCTACTTACTTCAGTCATATCTTTGCTGGAGGGTATTCATCGGGGTATTACGGTTATATATGGTCAGAAGTCTTGGATGCTGACACCGTTGATTGGTTTAAGGAAAATGGTGGCCTACTGCGCGCCAATGGCGATCACTTTAAGAACACCCTTCTTGGGCGCGGTGGATCCATTGATTCCATGCAGATGTTTCGTAATTTCCGTGGCAGAGATTCAAAGATCGAGCCTCTTCTCAAGCGGCGCGGACTTACATAACCATTTATTTTTACTCATTCTTTGGGTAAGTTTTGCCCATGAGAACTCACAACATATCCAGAAGAATTCAAGTGCTGGTGGCTTTGATCGCTGTTTTTACCTGCGGTCTACCAGCAATCGCATCTGCCCTACCCGCAACAGTGAATTTAACTGTTCACTACCAGCGGCCCGGTGGTGACTATCAAGACTGGAATTTATGGATTTGGAAGAACCTCACATCTGGTGCAGATGTTGACGTTAACTCAAATGGAGTTACTTTTACTTCAGCAGATGATTTTGGAAAGATTGCAACAGTAAAAATCGAAGGCATGGATAAGTTTGAAAACATTGGCATCATAGTTAGAAAAGGTGCTTGGGATTCAAAAGATATGGGTGATGATCGCTTTATTACCAATATTCCAGATAGTGGAAATGTTGAAATTTGGTTACGACAAGGAGACCCAACAATTCATTACTCAATTCCTACAACTCCGATTCCGAAGAACCCTGCAATAGAACTGACAAAGCTATATGACTCCCCAGAATTTGCGGCTAAATACACTTACACAGGCAATGACTTAGGTGTCACATACACAAAGGCTTCAACAAAGTTACGTGTTTGGGCACCAACGGCTAAAGCAGTTAGTGTTGTGACATACAAAGAATCCGATTCCCCTTCATCATCTGGCACATTAATCAAGATGACATATGACACCAAGGGAACATGGGTTGCCACACTTAAGGGCGATCAAAATGGGACCGTCTTTAATTATCGCGTCAGTGTAAATAACACAGTAAACGAAGCGGTGGATCCATATGTTCGAGCTACAACCGTCAATGGAACACGTGGAGTGATCGTAAATCTGGATGCAACAGATCCGAAGGGTTGGAATTCTTCAAAGCCAAAATTTAGTGGTCGACCAACTGATGCTGTGATCTATGAACTCCATGTGCGAGACCTTTCAATGGATCCCTCAAGTGGTATTCCAGCGAAAAATAAGGGCAAGTTCTTAGCTCTTACAGATTTGAATACCAGCAATAATGGGCAAAAAACCGGCGTAGCGGCGATTAAGGATCTAGGGGTTACTCACGTTGAGTTACTACCAATTTTTGACTTCGCTACAGTTAATGAAAATTTGCCAACATTTAACTGGGGTTATGACCCTCAGAATTACAACGTGCCTGAAGGTTCATACAGCTCTGATCCAACGAAGCCAACTGCTCGTATCACTGAACTCAAGAGTGCAATCATGAGCTTACACAAAGCTGGACTTCGAGTGAATATGGACGTGGTTTATAACCACGTTTCAAACGCAAATACATTTAGTCAAAACTTAATTGTTCCAGGATATTTCTTCCGTAGAGATGACAATGGAAACTTAACTAGTGGTAGTGGCTGCGGCAACGATGTTGCTTCGGAGCGACCAATGGTTCGTAAGTTCATTGTGGATTCAGTTAAGTTCTGGGCTACTGAATACAACATGGATGGTTTCCGTTTTGACTTAATGGGGTTAATGGATATTCAAACCATTAACGAGATTACAACTATGCTGAAGAAAATAGATCCAACAATTCTCGTAATTGGAGAAGGTTGGAATATGGGCACCCTGCCTCCAGAAAAGAAGGCAAACCAACTCAACATTGCTCAACTGCCAGGAGTTGCACATTTCAACGACCAGATTCGAGATGGCATTAAGGGATCTGTTTTTGATGCGGCAGACAATGGTTTTGCGACTGGAAAGTTCACTGCAAAAATGAACGTGATGGCTGGCATTGTGGGCAACACTGATTACTCCACCGACATCATGACTAAGTGGACCACTACAGCTCCAGGTCAGTCAGTGAACTATGTGGAATCACATGACAATATGACTCTGGTGGACAAAATCACTGCCAGCGTTAAGGATGCAACGCCTGCCGATGTTGCACAACTGAGCCGACTCGCCTCTTCAATCCCCTTCTTGTCTCAAGGAATGCCATTTATGCAGGCCGGCCAAGAATTCTTGCGATCAAAGGGTGGGGATCCAAATAGTTACAAGTCAAGTGACCTCGTAAACTCATTGAAGTGGAGTACTCAGGGGACTAATGCGACAACGGTTAAGTATTTCAAGGGACTGATCGCATTACGTAAGGCGCATCCAGCATTCCGAATGGCTACCACTGAACTGGTAAGAAAGAATCTAAAGTTCTTAACTTCTCCAGAAGGCACAATTGCATATTCACTCAATGGTGCAGCGGTGAAAGACTCTGCGGGAACCTTGGTTGTAATTCACAATGCAAACACAACTGCGCAAACCATTTCATTACCTAAAACTGGAAGCTGGTCGGTCCATGTTGAAGGAGACCGCGCGGGAACATCCGTCTTGCGCAAACTAAGTGGTGATTCGGTAGTTGTCGCACCAAGATCTACTCTGGTAATTACACAATAAGTTACTGAACTTCACTCATCAACTCTGAAAATAAAAAGAGGGTTGATGGGTGAAGGGTTTGTAAAAACTTAGCCAGCAGATCCTGAACCTGATGGTCCTGCCTTGCGCTGAACTTGAGGGGCACCGCCACTGCGCTGTCCTCCGCGGATCTTTGATCCTGACTCAGAATGAGTTTGAGTACCTGGTGCACCTGGCTTGTTCTTTTTTGCTTCAAGGGCAGCAAGCATTCTTGCCTTCATGTCATCATTTTTATCGGCCATGCGTTGAGTCTACCGCTTAATCAACTAAGAACCTGACTCTTTATATTCGCGCAAACGTTCTAGGACTTCTGATTCACGATAACGACGATGCCCACCTAATGTGCGGATTGCTGTGAGTTTGCCAGCCTTAGCCCAACGGGTAACCGTCTTTGGGTTCACATGAAATCTCTGAGCGACCTCTTTGGGTGTCATGAGAACTTCTGCATCAGGAATGCGGTTGCTCATTGTGACCCCTTTAGATTGCGCTATGTCCGATTTGGTATGTATTAGGGTGAAGTATTCCCATTATTTATGAGCGAAGCAATACCCAGAAAGTGAATTTATGAGGCCTGTTCAAAGGCCTGAACTAAACGCCAACGGGACATTAAACGTTGATATCCGATCCCAGCCGCCATTCCATCAGCTGAAGCAAGCCCTGCAACTGAACTTGTTACATCTTCAATCGATGTATCGGCATCTAAACCATCTTCACCTGAATCACGTAAGGCTTTATCCATGTAGTTAGCTAAACCGCCGTAATCAAGTTCTACTAGTGATTGCGGATGGAACATTTCTAACCACGCCAAGAGATTCTCAAGCTCTTCCTCAACTGGTCCATCACCAAATGCTGCCAACACTGCATCATGGGCGGCGGCGCAACGTTGTTTTGCATTAGCGATCGTGGTCTGGGCAATACAAAATTTACCAAATTGATTGTTGCCGCGAGAGCGTTCTTCAGGTGAAAACAAAATAAACCAGCGAGGTGGAATTATCCATGTCTCGTTAAGAATATGCGGAACTTTATCGTCAAGTAAATCTACACCTGCAGTGATTACCTCTTCCATTGCAGATGAAACAAAGTATGGAACAACTGTGCTTGGCAAAGATTCTTTGAAATTATCAAGTGCTGCCCAACAACGAGTAGCAGTTGCCCAGGGCGATACGTAACGAGTTCCATCACGATCTAAAATGTGTACGCCATCTGGACGTCCAGCAGGTGGCTCAGGTTGGACTACGCGATGTAGCGCTAACTCTTCTTCACGATTAAAACTTTTTTCATCTCTTTCTAGATTTTGCCAACGCAAACGATCAGCAGGATCAAAGGCAGAAAGTGGTTCGTAGATACGAAGTGAAGCTAGGTACGGTGTTGCTCTCACGCACGTGGAATGTAGTTACCTTCAGCAAAAGGATCATCGTCATCCTTGCGTGAAGTGTTATCGACCTCGCCGTGAAGTTCTTTGGCAAGACGATCTAGATCCATATCTTGCGCGTTATATTTCAAATCACGTGCAACTTTGGTTTGCTTTGCTTTTGCGCGGCCGCGACCCATGGGCGACCTCCTTCACTAATTGCTGTGCGTCAGGAGCGTAGGTTATCGCGGTTGGTAGGAACCTTCCAAAGTTGAGCGTGGATCAGCCCCTTTACGCTCAGAAACAACCCCAGCCACCCACGCCTTCATCCCCCGAGCTGCCAAAGATCGCAGCGTCAGGTCGGCAACAGAGGCGTCAACGATCGCGCTCATCCCAATGCCGCAGTTCCATGTGCGCTCCATATCGCCCTGAGGAACTCCACCCATTTTTGCCATGAACTCCATTTCAACAGGCAACGACCATGTTGATCGATCATAAGTCGCAGTTAAGTGATCTGGGATAACTCGAGCAGTATTTTCTGCAATACCGCCACCTGTAATGTGTGAAAAAGCATGCAAGTGCTCTGGCATTGATTTAATCAACGCTAAACAATCAAGTGTATAAATCTCGGTAGGTTTCAAAAATACTTCACCCGATGTAATTCCATACTCGCTCACATTTGCAGACAGGCTTAGTCCGACAGTCTTGATGATATGACGAATAAGGGAGTATCCATTTGCATGAAAACCACTAGAGGGCATTCCAATAATCACATCACCGGCTTTAACACGATGAGCACCTAATTGACGATCTGCATCAACAACGCCAGTGGCTGCACCAGCAATATCAAACTCATCTTCGTCAAGCAATCCAGGATGCTCTGCAGTTTCTCCACCAATTAATGCAGTATTTGCTTTTGCGCAGCCTCGAACAATTCCAGCAACAATATCTGCGATATTTTCTGGAATCACTTTTCCAACTGCAATGTAATCAGTCATAAAAAGTGGTTCTGCACCACACACAACTAAATCATCAACAACCATTGCCACTAGATCTTCACCAATGGTGTCGTACTTACCAAGTGCACGAGCAATCTCTGTTTTTGTCCCTACGCCATCTGTAGAAGTGGCAAGTAATGGTTGCTTCATATCCTTTAATTTGCTGGCATCAAATAAACCGGCAAAACCACCAATTCCACCCATAACTTCTGGCCGAGTTGCTTTAGCAATAGAAGCCTTCATCAATTCGACCGCACGATCTCCCGCATCGATATCGACACCTGAATCTTTATACGTAGCCATTAGTTACCGTGCACTTCCGTAATTTCTAAATGTAACTTTCCTTCGGACATATCTTCAGGAATGCGAATTGGATATTGACCCGTAAAGCAGGCCGAACATAGTCGATCAGAAGGCACCTGAGTCGCTGAAATTAGACCTTCAAGTGAGACATAGCCTAAGGAATCAGCCCCAATTGATCGGCGAATTTCTTCCACCTCTAGCCCATTGGCAATCAATTCGGCACGTGTTGCAAAATCGATTCCGTAGTAACAAGGCCATTTTACAGGAGGTGAGGAAATTCGTACATGAATCTCCCTTGCTCCCGCCTCCCGCAACATTCGAACAATTGCACGCTGGGTATTTCCCCGCACGATAGAGTCATCAACAACAACAATGCGCTTGCCTTCAATGATTTCGCGCAAAGGGTTTAACTTTAAGCGAATACCCAATTGACGAATAGTTTGCGACGGTTGAATAAATGTTCGCCCCACATAAGAATTCTTTACAAGCCCCAGACCAAATGGAATTCCAGTTTCTTTTGCATATCCGATGGCGGCTGGAGTCCCAGATTCTGGTACTGGAATAATAAGGTCTGCCTCTGCTGGCGCTTCTTTCGCAAGCTGCGCACCTATTGCAACACGGGTTTTATGGATTCCGCTTCCAGCAATAGTTTATCAGGACGGGCAAGATAGACATACTCAAACAAACATCCCTTGGGTTGCGCCTCTGCCCAGCGTTGTGATCGAACGCCATTGCTATCAATTGAAAGAAATTCACCTGGTTCGATTTCTCGAACAAAGGCAGCACCGACAATGTCTAGTCCAGCGCTTTCAGAAGCTACAACCCAACCTCTATCCAGTTTGCCCAGCACAAGTGGCCTCACACCATGTCGATCTCGAGCGGCATACAGGGTGTGTTCATCCATGAACACAAGTGAAAATGCACCTTCTAATTGTGGCAAAACAGCTAATGCGCTTGCTTCAACATTTTTCTCATCCTGTAATGCGATTAGCGCTGTCATTATTTCAGTGTCAGTCGTAACACCACTCATACTGGTTGCAGAACTTTCAAGTTTTTGCACTAACTCGGCTAAATCACCGGTATTAGTTAGGTTGCCGTTATGGGCTAAAGCCAGTGTTCCGTACTTAGTTGGGCGCAATGTAGGTTGAGCATTCACCCAAGTACTTGATCCAGTTGTGCTATATCTACAATGACCAATGGCTAGGTTTCCCTTTAATGTTGCAAGATCACCTTCTGTAAACACCTGTGACACAAGTCCCATATCCTTAAAGATAAGGATTCTTTCACCATCACTTGTAGCTATTCCTGCAGACTCGGTTCCGCGATGTTGCAGCGCATAAAGGCCATAGAAAGTTAATTTTGCAACTTCTTCACCAGGTGCCCATACTCCAAAAACACCACACGCATCTTGAGGACCTTTGTCTTCTCCTAACACATTGTGATTGAGCAAACCATCAGGACGTCTCATACATCTAATCCTAACGGTAGGTACTCGGTTAAATCAGCCCGGACGCCAGATGCTGTAACTACACCACTTTCCATAGCATCAGCCCAACTTAATCTTCCGGCAGCTAGCGCTAACCAAGTATCTGCACTCATCTCAATTGTGTTAGGTGGCGTTCCCCGAGTATGGGTTGGACCTTCACCACATTGAACAGCCGCATAAGGCGGCACGCGAACTTCAATTGCACGACCAGGAGCTTTCGCAGTTAAAAGTGCAAGAGTGCTCTTAACTTCTTCAAGTATCTTTTGGTCGCGCATATCTGCTATCCAAACAACTTCGGAAATGTTGATGTGTGGGCTGTTGAAAGTTCAGACAAGGAAATTGCCGCATCATTAATTGTTAATGAATCTCCGCCTGTAATTCCTAGCTTTGTAATTGCAATTGAATGCTTAACAGCCAATCCTTCAAGTCGTGCATTTTGGGATGGATCGATAGCAACAAGTACGCGGCCAGGAGTTTCGCTGATCAAGCTAACTCCTGCGTTTTCAAGTGAAATTGTTACGCCAACTTTATGACGCAAAACCATTTCTGTTAAACCTGCAGATAGGCCACCTTGGCTTAAATCATGGGCAGCAGCAAAGAAGGCGTTACCTTCAAGAAGTAGCTCAATAAGGCGCATTTCACGCTGTAAATCAGCATCTGGGGATTGGCCAACTCGCTGATTGTGCAAGAAGGCCCATTCGCTGCCAGCCAGATCTTCATGTGTTTCTCCAACTAGATAGAGATCCAAACCGGCCTTTGTGAAACTCATAGGTGTTCGCGTGCGAACATCTTGAATAACACCCAGTACGCCGATAACAGGTGTGGGCAAGATTGCAACAGAGCCGGTCTGGTTATAGAAGGATACGTTTCCTCCTGTTACTGGAAGTCCCATTTCTAAACATCCATCTGCCAATCCGCGAACTGATTCCGCAAACTGCCACATCACTCCTGGATCTTCAGGCGAGCCAAAGTTAAGGCAGTTCGTTACAGCAAGTGGTCGTGCACCAGCTGTAGCAATATTCCGCGCAGCTTCAGCTAACGCTAATTTTGCACCTTGATATGGATTTAAGTATGACCAGTTGGCATTTGCATCTGTTGAAATTGCAACACCAAGATGTGTTGTCTCATCAATCCGTACCATTCCAGAATCATCAGGTTGAGATTGAATTGTGTTTCCTTGAACATATTTGTCATATTGAGATGTGACCCATGATTTATCTGCAAGGTTAGCAGCAGCAGCTAATTTTAGAACCGCTGCTTTTACTTCAGCTGCTGTTTCAGGAATGGGTACATCAACTCTTTGTCCATTTACTTGATCAATATAGGCAGGTTGTGCCAAAGGACGGTTATAGATAGGGCCATCATGGGCCACTGTTCGTGGCGGAACATCAACAATCAATTCTCCGTTCCAGGTGATTTCCAGATGCTTTCCATCTGTTACTTCACCAATAACTGTGACTGTCACATCCCATTTCTTACAGATCTCCAAGAATCGATCAATCTTGCTTGGCTCAACGACTGCACACATGCGCTCTTGTGATTCAGACATCAAGATCTCCTCAGGAGATAGCGATGGATCGCGCAATGGAACCTTGTCTAATTGCACCTTCATGCCACCAGAACCACCTGATGCAAGCTCGCTTGTGGCACAGGATAAGCCTGCTCCGCCAAGGTCTTGGATACCAACAACTAGATCCTCAGCAAAGATCTCTAAAGAACATTCAATTAAAACCTTTTCAACAAAGGGATCCCCCACCTGAACACTTGGACGCTTTGTTGATCCACCAGCACCAAAAGTTTCTGAAGCAAGGACTGAAACTCCACCAATTCCATCGCCACCTGTTTTTGCCCCATACAACACAACTAAATTGCCAGCACCTGCAGCTTTAGCTAACTTGATGT
>Ga0164292_10003540_pt1 | contig 12740 bp, 19 predicted proteins | sample GEODES117metaG_FD_111486 | JGI IMG/M metagenome (GOLD analysis project Ga0164292, IMG submission 111486) | Eutrophic lake water microbial communities from Lake Mendota, Wisconsin, USA - GEODES117 metaG | ecosystem: Environmental > Aquatic > Freshwater > Lake | place: USA: Lake Mendota... | reverse complement strand
TCCAAAGTGAAGAACGTCATCGCACTATTCGCCCGAAAGAATTGACTCGCTTCCACACCGCACCCGCCAGAGTCGCCCACCCCAATTCCGTGCATTCAGTGCCTTCCGTGGGCCAGCAACTCGCCCACCTCCCTCACTCCGTAAACATCGGATCCTTCGCATTGCCACATCACCGGCTAAACCGGCGCTGCCCTATCACCCGGTAGTGATAAAACCAGTCCAACGTCGGCGCATCTGGATGGACTACATAATCAGGATACCGCGACTCCTCGTCAGACGCCGATGGACGATCAGGTGGAAGATATCGCTCAAACAGCGTATCGCCACGATACTCCCCAACCACCGAATCTTTTCTCGCATCAAAGACGCCTGCATCACCTGATCGCGCTTTCCTGATCGACTGGGCCCGGAAATGCACCCGAAACACATTCGATCGTGCTGTAAGTTTCGCCTGCGAATTCGCATACGGTCGCTCCATTGTGTTATCGCCAGTCAACGCATGGTCCGCCCAGAATGCCTTCATCACTTCCTCAATCTCAGGCCCCTTTGCTCCCGCCCCAACCACCGCCTGCGGAACCAAGAAGGACTCGCAAATCTCCGACGGACTCACAAACGCATCTCCCCGCTCAAACATCTCATCCCATTGCCTCAAAGTAGCAGATGCATCGATTCGATGCCTCCACTCAGGAGCTGACTCGATCTGCTTTACATCCTTGTACGTCTCCCCCGCTGAAGTCGGAATCGCCAAAACCTCTTCCGCCTTCAACACCGCATGCAAGGCCGTCTTCCGTTCGATCCACCAAAACGGCAACATCTGATGATTCACATTCACCTTCCCAGCTGTCGAAAATCGCTCGCTGATTCCATAGGGCGCAATCACCGGCATCCAGAACAAATCCATCACCATGTGGTCAGGTGGCGGCAATGGCCCACTCGGGCGCGCCTCACCTCGACTACCAAAATACCGCCGGTCCTCCCATCCATTCCATTTTGACCCCACATGCCCACCACTCAAATCCGGTCGGAACAGCCACGTTGTCCACGGAACATTCGATGTAGGCATCGCCGGAAAAGAACCAAATATACCCGCTGAATTCACCAATCGGTTTGGTGCCCCAGACTCCTCCCCCTCTACCATCGCCAGATCCTCCCACTTTTTGCTGAAATAGGGAGGCAAGTCCCCCTCAAACGGAGGCAATCCCACACCACCTCTCATCCGACTCCCATCATCCGCCTTCCCCGAATATGCCCCATCCGGTGCAATCCCCGTACCATTGCTCCAGTCGCGGGTTACCGCTGGGTCGATCATTTCTCGTCCATACGCCTCCAAATACTTCTTTGGAACCCCTTTCGCATACTCATCCTTTCCCACCCCAGGCACCCGCGCAGGGATCGGGAAATCCGGTGCCACCTTTGCTGCATACCTTACCCCAGACACATAACCCTCCGCGGCCCGCTCCGCTGGCTGGTAATACGATCCATCACCACCCGAAGGCACCAGTGAGTGCGCCTGCCTCAACCCTTCATCATCATATCCAGGATGCGGAGAAAAGTAATCTTCTGTCGCGCTCTTCCTGCGATCATTGAATCGTTTCTCCTTCCTCCCCCACACGTCTGGCAGACGGTAGTCACCATGCGCCACCACCACCGACCGAATCACATCCCCAGGCAGAAGCAATTTGTCATACCCCGCACCCTCTTGATACCGCTCTGTCAAGACTCGGTGCGCCCTCCCTTTCATCCTCTGATCCCAACTCCATAGCTCAGGCTTCTCTCGATCAATGTCCGGCACCGGAACCTTTAGAGGCAGCGGAAATTCAAATCTCAATCGTTGCCGCGCATCCCACGAGGTCACCCACGTCCGCTCCAACGTCACATCCAGCGTCAACTCACTCGCCTCACCCACCCCCTCGGCCACCGAAGTCAATACCATTGGCCCCTCATCTCGGACCCGATAGAATTCTGTCGTGTAATATCCCGTGCGCTCCCCCGGCTTTTTCACCTGTTCCACCCCATCCCTCACCACCACTGGACTCGTGAACACATGAAATCCACCACTCCCACCCCAGCCCACCCAATTGTCCGGCCGCCGAGTCCCATCTCCTCGACTCGGCCCCTTCGGCCTCGTGTTGCCATACGTAAACGGAGGCGATCCCCAAGCCTCAAATAGCTGCCCATGCGTGTGACTATGCCCCTGATGTTCCAACCCCTTACCGTTAATTTTCAAATTCAACAACGAAACACTCTCCAAAAACACCCGCAAATGCGGCAACGCCATCGCATATCCCTGCTCAGGGCAAAACCCCTCAAACAAGATGGCCGCCTGAATCGCCTTCTCTCCCCGCTTCAACGCATTCGGATTGCCCTCTCCAAAAAAAGCCGCCGGCCCTGTCATCACCCCATCCTCCCGGTGATGCGCCACACAAATCAACACCAGCGCCACCTCGGAAATCGTGTAATCTCTCCCCGGTATCCGGTAGTTCTCGATCGCCTCGACCCACGCCGGAACTCCCACCTTCCCCACCATCTCCGCCAGAGCACATCCAGCCACGATCCCGGGAATCTTCGCCGTTTGGTAGGGCGTTACCCGCCTATCAGGCCGCAAAAAACTGCTGTCATGCAAATTCGTCGACCGAATGAAATCCAGGCTCCGGTAAATGTTAAACCAAACATCCCGCTCAGGATACTTGTCAAAAAATGACCCCCCATACTTGGGCACCGGCCTTCGCATCTGCCTCTCCAAATAACCTGCCAGTTCACTGTTACGCCGCAGCGGCGGCAGCAGATGATACTCGTCCACCTGCGACTCTGGGCTCCGCCGCTGCACATGATACTCCTGACCGTCCACCCCACCCAGCGTGCAGGTAAAATGCATCGCCCGGTCATACGCCGTCACTAGGCTGCTCTTCGGTCCGCTGTTCGCATTCACAGGCCACAGACTCACCCGCGGATACCCCGTCACAGTCGTCTCCGGTGCCCGACTGTTCGCCGTCAAAAAAAACCGGCTTCGCTCCAACTTCCCCCTCCCCAAATGCGTCTCCTTAAACATCGCATTCAGACTCCCATCTGGACGATACAACACATCGTCAACCGTCGCATACAAACGATCCTCATCAAACTGGATTCCCCCTGCGCCTGTTCCAAAAACCCCTGCACGCTCTCCCCCAGCATTCCCCCAGTGCACCCTCGGTGCCACCTCGTAAAGAAGACGCAACCGCTCAAAATCCTGCACCGGATCAAGCCACCGACCGGGATAAAAAATCGAACTCAAACATACCGTCGCCGGATGCCCAGGCCACCGCTGCACTTCATTCCTCACCGGCTGCCTCTCCCCATACATCACATCCCTTCGGCTCACACACCTTGGTGTGTCCCACGGCATGCCTTCGGAGGCCGTGTTCACATTCACTTTGCACGTCTCATCATCCGTCCAATACGCAATCCTTCCCACAATCGGGTTTTGCTCACTCGCCTGCCCACCACTTCCCACAAACCGATTCCCATCATCCAAAACCCCCAGCGTCCCATCCTTCAGCACATAAAGCCACTCCACAGGCATCGGCAGCCTCGCATCATTCCCCCCTGTCACCCGCGTTCCAGATACCCCCTCACCCCGCAATTCAAACCCCTCCACCTTATCCACCACCATGGCCCTCGGATCGGCAATCGGAAACACCAGATCCTTCGCATCGCCCGCCCCATCGCGAATCACCAACGGCTCATTCAAATCTACATACCGCACGGACTCCGCTCCTTTCTCATTCCACTCTTGATACCGCTGCTTCTCCCGCTCAAGCCACCCAAAACGATCCGTCTCAGTCTCCAAACTCGCCATCGACTCGCTCGATGAATACAGCTTAAAAAGCACCCCCCCTTTCCCGCCTTCACCCCATGTCCGAATCGCTCCCGGCTGAGATGCCCATGCCACCGCCTTCCCGCCACCCCCTGGAGCCGACGTCGCCTGCCTCACCTGCCCTATCGCCAAACTTACCGCCGTCTCCCCCAAAAGCCTCGCCTCCATACCCTCCCGAACCACCACCGCCACACGCCTCTCCCCGGCTCCTAAGGTCAAGAACAGCACCGCCATTACAGCCACCACCACACTCACACTGAGCACCAGCACCAATGCGGCACCCTTCTCCCTTCGTCTTTTTTCTATCCGTCTCATTGGGCTCGGTGCATCGTCACAACCCCGCTTCCCGCCTCAATCACAAACATCACGAAATCCTTCGGCGCCTCCCCGTTATCTCTGCGCCTAGACGCCGTCAGACTAAAAAACGCCTCTCTCTTTTTACCCACTTCAGACTCCTGCTCAGCCAGGCTCGTCACCCCACTCGGATGCATTCCCAGCCTGACATACCTTCCCCTCTCCGCCACCTCACCCCTCCCGGGCGGATCTCCAAACAGCACCTCCACCCCTTCCAACTCAAACAGCGAGGTCAACTCCCTCTCCAATCGAATCGGCGCCTCCGGCACCACTTGTCGCCCCAAAAACAAAGCCTCCCCTCCCTCTTCCTCCTCATACAAAAAAAATCCCACCCTATCCTCTCCCCCCTCTTCCCACTCATACAACCGCACCTCACGGCTCCTTCCCTGCGCCACTGCCTCCTGCTTAGCCGCCTCAAAAAGTCCCCGCACCGCCTCTGCCGTTCCCTGCAGCCTCAATCCGCCCCCTCCCCTCATCAGACTCATCCCCGCTAGCGCAAGCAGTAAGCCCGCACCCGCAACCACCAAAAGCAGTTCCACAAGGGTAAAGCCCCTCACCTCGCTTCGCCGTTGAATCTCGAGCGCTTTCATGAGTTCCATCGGGACGTCGGGATCGCCACAGTCGTGTCAAAAATCTGGTAGCTCACGGGCATCCCCATCTCCCCATCAAATCGTCGCCTCAAGACCGCCAAATCCGCCTCCAAATCACCCGCATCCTCCCACTCATCAAACAAACCTCCCGGCACCAAACCCTCAAGCAAGTTTGCCGCCTCTAACCGTTCCGCCGACGCCTCATCGATCCCCACCAAAATCAACCTCACCTGTGGCGGCACCTCATGCCCGTGCTCCGCCGAATCAAATCGACTCCCCAAAGTCAGCACCCCGTTATCCATCACCTTCTCACGCATCGGCACCACCACTAACAACACCACATTCTCCGCCACCATCCGCCCGCGCTCCACCGCCCGTCCCCTCCACCCCTCTCCAAACAACGCCCCCTCCCCCCACACCACCGGCTCACTCACCTCATAAAGCCGATGCCTCCGCTTCTTCTCCACTCCAACCGCCCCTCCCGGAGGCTCCTCGCCATACGCCACAAAAAACGCTCCACTCCTCATCTGTCCACCTTTCTCGCTGCCCCCAGCCTCTCGTCCACTCCTCGCATACATCACCGTATGCCCCGTCAATCGGCGACCCGCTTGCGAATCCAGCCACAACTCCGCAGGCCCGCAAACAAAGCGCAGTTCTGATGCCGCCACATACGCCTTCGGGATCGCCGGCGCCCCCGGCTCATACTCATACTCCCACCGCTGCGCCATCGAAACATGACTCAACCGATCCTCCAGTACCACCATTCCTTCCCGCCCCGCTCGATACCGCTCCATTTTCGCCCGCCCCAAAGTCCATACACGCAAAGCCCCCGAAAGCACCTGCACCATCAACACCATCAACACACTCACCACTGCCATCGAAACCAATAGTTCCAACAGCGACGCCCCCTTGCTCCCCGCCGCACCCCTTCTCCTCACCCAAGCCTTCCTCATGGCTCAGCCATCCTCACCGGTCTCAGGCACGCTACGACCACCCGGCTAGTTTGAATTTCTCCGCCACCCACCTCACTCCCCACCTGAATCTTCACCATCCGGTTAAACGGATTTCCCGCCGCTCCCACCTCAGCAGGCACCAGCGCCCCAGGCAAAACCACTCCCTCTTCGCCCCATTCCACCGTCGCCCAATACCTTCCTCGTCCAGCTCCATCTCCTTCGAGTTCAGTCCCCTGATCATCAAAAATCAGCCTCCCTCCACCTAACGACCTCGGCACCATCGGCACCATCCCCGCATCCAGCTCCCACCCACTCTGCCTTACCCGCGCTCCCAACGACCTCAGAATCGCCGTCCTCGTCGCCATATCCCCTGACTCCGATACCAGCGTCAAACCAGACCCAAGCAGCGAAACCAACGCCAACAGGGCCGTCGATGCCAGCCCAAGTGCCAACACCACCTCAACCAAGGTGAATGCCATGCGTCCAGGTCGACACGCGTTCCGGTTCACTTCAACAAACATCATCACAAATCCAAAAGGTCAATTAACGCAACTAAAGTGCAATTATGAGTTGCGCAAGCCCGAATCTCTTGCAATTAAGTTGCGTTAGATGCCCTCTCCAGAGCTCATGTTACCCGTAAGCCGCTTCTGCTCCCTTCGCTCATGCGCCTGCGGATGCATTGCACTCGGCCTCTCCTCCTCCCTCGCCATCGACGGCCTCCCTATCGACTACACTCCCATCATCGACGGCCATGTCGACTTCAGCTTCTGTTATGCTGATGGCGAATGGGAAATGGGTCTTGTCCATGAAGTCGGAGGCGACCCAAATAACCCCGCCGACGGCACGCCCAAGTCAGGCGAGCTTGCTCCCATGATCGCTCGCGACCAGCTCTTCCCCTCCGGCAGTCGCGCCCTCCGGCTTACCGCTCCCCTTTGGACCTTCCTCGGGGTCAATCCCGCCACCCCCTACTGGTACTTCCCAGAAGGCAACTGGGTCGGCGTCTACCCCGGCTTTAACGTCTGCGACATCGAAGACGCCGTCTCGTATCTCGAACCCGATCCCCGCATCAACACTCCCGGCCAGTGGACCACCGTCACCCTTCGAAACGTCGACTACCGAGGCAAACAATCCAGCGGCGGCCACTTCTCACTCTGGACCACTGACAGCTTTGGCCAGCCTACCGTCTGGATGTCATCCGCCACCAACGGCATTGATCCCTCAGACAAGTATTACGTCCTCTCCGGTGCCCACTCCCACCCTAACATGGGCTTCAGCGCCCTCGGCCTCTACGCTGTCACCTTCGACCTTACCTTCTACGAAGGCCCCGGCAAAACCAACCCCAACACCAGCCCTGTTGTCGCCTACTACTTTGCCATCGGCACCTTCTGGCAATGGATCGCCGAACACTTCGACCCCTCCTTTTGGTTCGTCAACGGCACCGTTGGCGAGAACGATGACCCCGACCGCGACGGCATCTCCAACCTCGTCGAATACGCCTGCGACCTCGACCCAACCACCCCGGACAACACGCCCTTCTCCACCCCTCTCGGCCGCGGTCTACCCACCATCTCAAGCCAATCCGGTGGCACCTCCCTCCTTTCTCGATTTCCCCTTCGCCTAACCTCAGAGAATCCGCAGCTCGATGTCCTCGTCGAGTCCTCTCCCAGCCTCTCCAGCACATCCTGGCAGCCCTCCCCTGGCACCACTCAAAAGACCCCCCTCCGCCCCGGATGGGAAACCTGTTCCCACTCCATCTCCATCGCCAATCCCGCCACCCAGTTTCTACGCCTCCGCATCTCTCTACAAACCCAGATCCCCTACTGATCAAACCTTTCCAACCCAAACTCACACCTCAAGACACCTCCAATGAAAAACACCCTCCTCTACGCCTCCCTCCTCCTGATCGCCACCTCCACCCACGCCGCCAGCACCTACACTGGCGGCCATGCCGACCTCGGCATCGCCCACGAAGCAGGCGTCGGTTTCGACCTCCACATCCACTTTCACACTGGCGCCATCATCGATGGCGTACCTCTCGTCGCAGATGACGAGTTCGATCCAGCCGACATCGTTACCACGACCTCCACCTCATCCGCCCGCCCAGCTGGTGCTGGCTTCGACTTCATTGGCACCTCCGCCGGATCCCCCATCTTCACCCTCCCCGAAATCGAGTCCTTGGGCATTCCCTTTCTTGGTATCGGCTCTGAAGAACTCGATCCCCTCGAATGGACCTCCCTCTCAATCAGACTCACCGGTGTCGTCGCAAGCAACGGAGGTCACTTCTCCCTCTGGAAAGACGACGGCTTCGGCGGCGCTACGGTCTTTATGCAAAGCTCCAATGGCTTCGACATCTTCACTGACACCCTCGCCCTCACCGCAGGTGACCATGAACACTTCAATTGGACCTTCAGCACCTGGGGTAACTATGAACTCACCTTCGAAGTCAGTGGCATCCACTCCGTCGATGGACTCGTCACCGGACAATCCTCCTACTTCTTCCAAGCCATCCCCGAACCCTCCCGCGCTCTCCTTCTCATGATCGGCCTCACCGGCACCTTCTTCCGTCGCCGCCGGCCCTGATCACGCCTCTTCCGCTGCCTCTCCCTCCGCAAACTCCGGCCCCAGGCTACCCCCCTGGGGCTCGGTCGCACCCACCTCCGTAGCTGCCATGAACACCCCCTCCCTCCTCCTCTGCGCTCTCATTCTCACCGCATCTGCCCACGCCCAAACCCCTCCCACCATCTCTAACGTCGCCGACCGCTCAACCCTCGAAAGCACCGCAACCGCGCCAATCGCCATCACCGTTGGCGACGCGGAAACCCCTGCCTCCAGCCTCCTGCTTTCCGCCACCTCCTCGGACACCACACTCGTCCCCAACGCAAACATCGTCCTCGCAGGCAGCGGCACCAGCCGAACTGCCACCATCACACCCGCCGCAGGCCTTTCCGGCTCCACCACCATCACCCTTACTGTCACCGATGGCGATCTTTTGACCGCCACGGACACTTTTGTCCTCACCGTCACCCCCGTTTATCAACTCACCACGGAGACCATCCCGGATCTCATCATGAGTGCCGACGGCACTGTCACCCTCAACTACCAAATCACCAACAGCGCCTGGATCTCAACCGTCACCCGCACCAACACCACACTGTTCAATGCACCAAGCACCAGCACCGGCTCCGATCTGCGCACGCAGCCCAACAGTGGAGGCACTAGCCGCACCTTGCGCATCCGTCCTCGTCCCGGTTTGTATGGCGAATCCTTCGTCACGCTCAGCTTCACCGGCACCGCACCTCCTGGACCGTTCACCTTCAAAGTCACCGTCAATCCACGCGCCTTGGCCGACAATCTCCTCGGTATCTCCGACAAAACCACCACCTTCGACATCCTCCAAAACGACACCAAACCTCAGTCGTCGACCACCATCTCCCTTCAAAGCTTCACTCAACCTGCCAATGGCTCCCTCGTCGCCGGCACCGTCCCCGGCACGGTGCGCTACACGCCCACAGTCGGCTACACCGGAACAGACACCTTCACCTACACCACTCTCTACAACACGGGTGCCACAGCCACAGCCATCGCCTACGTCACCATTGCCCCCTATCTCCCCATCGACGTCGTTCACCTTGACCTCCGCATGAACTACGTCAACGGCGTCTGGAGCAACGAAGTCCACGCCGACCTCCCCTTCGGCTCACCCAACGCAGGCGGTGCCAGCAACCCCACCATCCTGGACTTCGACGAAGCCCTCTTAATGGCCAATCCTGACAGCATCATCACCCTTCCTTCCAACCTCAATACCTCCATCTTCAACTTTCTCGGGCGCGGCCCCAACGAACCCATCTGGAGCCTCCCCCAGTCCCAAAAAGCAGGTGTTCTCTGGCCCGGCATCTCCACCGAAAGTCTAGCCGTTGGCACCATCGCCAGCTACACCCCAACCGGAGACCCCCGCGCCACCAGCAACGCCCGTTGGATTCGCCTGGAATTGGTAGGCTTCCGCATCCCTGCAAACGCCGTCTTCTCCATGTCCCAATCAGGCACCACTCCCATTGTTTACTGGGACAGCATCGACGGCGTCAACGGCCCTTCGGAATCCACCCTCGGCGGCAATGTCAGCGACACCTTCTGGGTCACAGAAAACACCCACGCCCATATGAACTGGTGGTTCACCCACCCAGGTCGCTACGAAATCGATTGCCGCACCCGCGCCTTCATAGATCAAGGCGGCGGCAATCTCGTGGAAATCACAAGCCCTATAAACACTCTCCACTTCATGGTCTACGGCAGCGGTGACCCCTCGTCCACCGGCCCTCTCACAGAAGCACCCCCACTCTTGCAAAACGATACCTTCACCGTTAGCGAAGATAGCCCCTCAACCGCTTTCAATCCCCTCGCCAACGACCGCAGCGATCCCGATCCGCTCGAGTCCCTCACCCTCACCGCAGTCACTCAGCCCGCTAGCGGAGGCACCAGCATCACCAACGTCGGCACCCAGGTCAGCTACACACCCACACCAAACTTCAACGGCAGCGACAGCTTCACCTACACCGTCACCGACGAGCACGGCGGCACCGCATCCGCCACGGCAACCGTCACCGTCACCCCCGTCAATGACATGCCCTCATTCGTCAAAGGCGTCGACACCGGCCACACCCCAGGCACCAACGCTTCTCCCTCATTCACCCACTGGGCCACAGGCATCGACGATGGCGACCCGGCCATCACCCAATTCCTTTCCTTCAACGTCTCCGTCATCAGCGGAGCCGCCCTTTTCTCCACCCCTCCCTCCATCTCGTCCTCAGGCACCCTATCGTACACCCTTTCCGGAACCTCCGGCATAAGCGAAGTAACCGTCTCTTTGACTGACGACTCCACCGCAGGTGGCCCTTCCCTCACTTCCCTTCCCCAGACCTTCTTCATCCGTGTCGACGCCCTCTCCGGCTGGCGCCAATCCCACTTCGGCTCCAGCAGCAGCGGCGGCAGCGCCGCTGAATCCGCCGACCCAGACCTCGACGGCATTGCCAATTTTGTCGAATTCGCCCTCGGCATGAGCCCACTCGTCAGCAGTTCCCACCAGCTCCCCCAACCCTCCCTCGCCGCAGGCTTCGTCCAACTCTCCTTCACCCAGCCCCCCAGCGTCTCCGGCGTCTCCTACCTCGGCCAGTATTCCACCACCCTCGCCCCCAACTCCTGGCTGTCCTTGCCCAATACCACCGCTCCTCCACTCCACACCTACCGCTTGCCCTCCTCCATCGGCCAGCAGATCTTCATGCGCATCCAAGTCACCCCCCAATGATCAACACCGCTGAGAGCGCCATCGACGCGTGGCTGAACCAGCGGGATCAAAACGCCGCTGCCTGGCTGATCAACGAACACCGCCACCTCGTTCTCAGCACCGCCCGCCGCTGGGGTGTCCCGGCAGAAATGGAGCAGGACGCCGTCCAGGAAGTCTTCATCCGCGTGTTCAACAAGCTGCACCGTTTCCGCCCCGAAAAACCCTTCCTCCACTGGCTTTCGATCGTCACTCGCTACACCTGCGCGAAACTCCGCCGCCACTGGTGCCATCGTCATCACCTCAGCACCGTATTCGAGAACTCAGCTCTCGACCTGACTCATGCCGAACTGACCCACAACCGTAGCCCCGATCACGAAGCCTCCGTTCGTGAGGACATCCGCCGACTCCAAATCGCCCTTGGTCAACTGCTCCCACACGAGCGCCTCCTGATCGAGCAACAACTCGCCCACGACTCCACTCAAGCCCGCCCCTCCAGCCCCGCGTCACGCGTCGCCCTCTACCGCGTCCGCGCCAAACTGCGCCACCACTTCACCTCCCCGTAGCGCGACCGCCCCGGTCGCACCAAGCCCTCCCTAGGAACGCCCCATCACTCCGTAAACATCGGATCCTTCGCATTCCCCCCGCTCAGCAGATACGCCAGCAAATCCAGGATATCGTCATCCTTCAGCATATTGAGCAGCCCCGGCGGCATCATGCTGACCTTGCTCTCCTCCGTCTTCACCAGCTTCGTCGTATTCACCGTCGTGAACGCATGCGGATCCATCATGTTCGTGCTCACCTGCAGATTGTCCCCGTTCAGGTTCGCAATCCGACCCACCACCTGACTCCCGTCCGCCATCGTGAAAATCGAACTCCCATACTGGTCACTGATCTCCTTGCTCGGCTCCAAAAGGCTCTCCAGCAAATCCCTCGGACTGAACTTCCCGCGCACACTCGTTAGATCCGGCCCCACCGCGCCTCCCTGCGCACCAAACCGGTGACACGCAAAGCACGTCGCCGCCCCAAACATATTCTTCCCATTCTCGAAATCCCGATTCCCCTCCAGCCCAGCCCCCAGCAGCCCCTCCAAATCCGCCATCGTCCACGCCTTCACAAACGTCATCGGCTTCAGCGTAAACGTCGGCACCGCTGACTCCGGCTTCAGCTCGATCACCCCCTTCAGCTCCGCCTTCTCCGCCTCACTCATCGTCGCCACTGCGTTCGCCTTGATCTCGTCAATGAACAGGTTAAACGACGCCCCACCCTTGTAGTTCGCCGCCCTGGGAAACCACCGGAAATAGCTCTCCCGCAGCGCCTTCGTCCACCCCACCTTCGCAAACCCCAAAATCCGCGCATAATCGATCTGCTCCTCCTGAGTCGGCGACTCATTCACCAGCGGCACCGCCTTCGCCACCACCCCCGCATCCCCCAGATAGACCAAAATCTCCGTCAGATCCCGGTTCAACCCCGTGTCCGCCACCGGGAACCACGCCCCCAGCCGCTGCGCCAGCGCCGCCTTCACCCCCGCCTCCGGCTCACCGAACCGAGTAAACGCCAGCATGTGCGCCCGCAGCAGCGCCCCCTGATCGGCCAGCTCCAGCCCCTTCCAATCGATCCGCCCCAGCACCTCTAGCACCTTCGGCTGCAGCTCCTTGTTCCCGCGCCCCACCCGGCTCAGCGCCATCATCGCCTGAATCACCCGCCGCGCCTCC
>Ga0164292_10003539_pt1 | contig 12743 bp, 9 predicted proteins | sample GEODES117metaG_FD_111486 | JGI IMG/M metagenome (GOLD analysis project Ga0164292, IMG submission 111486) | Eutrophic lake water microbial communities from Lake Mendota, Wisconsin, USA - GEODES117 metaG | ecosystem: Environmental > Aquatic > Freshwater > Lake | place: USA: Lake Mendota, Wisconsin... | reverse complement strand
TTTGGCCTGTGCTTTGGCCGTTGCCTTGGCCTGGGTCGGCCTGTCGGTGGGCGCCTTGCCGGCGGCAGCGGTGCCGCTTGCGCGCGCCGTCTTGCCTTGGCGCGCCGGCAACTCGAGCGCTACCTTATCGCCGGGATTGAACTTCGCGTTCGTTGCGACCTCATTCCAGCGCGCCACATCTGCCGGCTTGACCTTGTAGCGCGCGGCAATGGTGGCTACCGAGTCCTTCTTGCCTGCCTTGACAGTGACCCGGCGCAGCACCACCTCGGGCGACAGGCTGAGTTGGGCATTGTCAGCGACGGAGGCGGTGACATCGTTTGCCTGCCGGTCGCCACGCGGCGCCATGAGGGTCGACCCGCGGCGGATCAGCATGCGGGGCGGGATGTTATTGAGGTTGCGAAATTCCGCCTCGCCCATGCCCACGCGGCGGGCAGCCTCTGCTGCTGTCATTGTGGCGGGCGCCACCCAGGCGGTCCAGCTCGCATACCGGCCGCTTTGGTGCCCTTCCAGATTGCGCTCGAACAGGGTGGCGTTGTCCCAGGGCAGCAGAACCTGCGGTGTTCCAGCAGCCAGGATCACCGGCCGGTTGTAGGAAGGGTTGAGTGCCTTGAAGTCCTCGAGCCTCACGTCGGCCAGGCGCGCGATCAACTCAACATCGATGTCGCGGGTGATGGTGACCGTCTGGAAATAGGGGTGGTTGCCGATCAGGGGCAGATCGGCACCGAGTTTGTCCGGATTGGCCACGATGTTTTTCACCGCCTGCAACTTGGGCACGTAGTTGCGCGTCTCAGCCGGCATGTTCAGGTCTTCGTAGCCGGTGGGTAGACCCATGCGCTTGTTGCGCTGGATCGCGCGCTGCACATTGCCCTGCCCCCAGTTGTAGGCAGCCAGCGCCAGGTGCCAGTCGCCGAACATCTCGTGCAGCTTTTGCAGGTATTCCAGCGCGGCCCGGGTCGAGGCAAGCACGTCGCGCCGGTCATCGCGGAACAGGTTTTGCCGCAGCTCGAAGTCGACGCCGGTGGCCGGCATGAACTGCCACATGCCGGCGGCCTTGGCACTGGAGACGGCCTGCGGGTTGAAGGCGCTTTCGATGAAGGGCAGCAGCGCCAGCTCGGCGGGCATGTTGCGCTTTTCAAGCTCCTCGACGATGTGAAACAGGTATTTGCGAGAGCGCTCAGTCATGCGCCGGATGTAGTCCGGGCGGTTGAGGTACCACTGCTCGTGGTTGCGCACCAGCTCACCCTCGAGCTCGCGCATGGCCAGGCGGCGGCGAATACGGTCCCAGAGGTCGGGCGGCACTTCGAGTGCGATGACGGCGCTGGAGTTCGCGTCTGCTTCGGTGATTGGGCGCAGGCCGAGCGCCGCGCCGGTGCGCAGGCCGAGCGAGGGGTCGGCCTGCAGGCCAGTGCCTTCGGCAGGTCCGGCCAATGAAGTAAGCGCTGCGGGGGAGGTTGCTGGCGCCGGGTTGGCGGCAGGCCCTCCCGGTAGGCCAGTGGCATGACCCATGAGGGGCAGGGCGAGCAGGACAAGGAGCGTCAAGCGCATGGTCACACCGCCGACCCGCTGAACCGGGCCCGTGACCTCCGCCACGCCCTGCGGCAGGTTGTGGTTGGATCGGAGCGGACGCTGGGTCATCGAAATTCGTTCTTCCATTGGCGCAGGGCGGCAAAGACGGCCACCGGGTCCTGCGGGTTGGTGCCGCGGGTAGATGCGACCGATTGAACCACGCCAGCCTCCCGGCTGCGCAGAAAGGGATTGACCTGGCGTTCGAGGGCCAGCGTAGAGGGCAGGGTGGGCGTGCCCTGGGCCCGCAGCGCCTCGCACTGCGCCTGGTAGGCGGCCAGTGGCGCATTGTCCGGCTCGACCGCCCTGGCAAAGCGCAGATTCGACAGGGTGTACTCATGCGCGCAGCACACCCGTGTGTCGCCGGGCAGGGCCGACAGGCGCTCCAGCGAGGCCAGCATCTGCGCCGGCGTGCCCTCGAAGAGTCGCCCGCAGCCGGCGGAGAACAGCGTATCCCCGCAGAAAAGCAAAGGCGCCTGGCCCGGGCCGGGTTTGTTGCAGTAATAGGCGATGTGGCCTGCGGTGTGGCCCGGCACATCGATCACTTCGAATCGCAGCCCGAGGGCGTTAACGGTGTCGCCCCCTTGTTGGGGGTTGAACGGTCCAGGAATGGCCTCACTGGCCGGCCCGTGGACCACCGCCCCGGTCGCCTCACGCAATGCGTTCACGCCACCGGTGTGGTCCCGGTGATGGTGCGTGACTAGAATCGCCACCAACCTGGCGCCCAGCCGCTGCAATGCGGCTTGCACAGGCGCAGCGTCTCCCGGGTCGACCACCAGTGCCTCGCCGCTTTCGTGCAGCATCCAGAGATAGTTGTCCTCGAAGGCTGGTACGGGGGTGAGTTTCATGAACGAGCGGATTATAGGAATGCAACCCTGGTTCGAAACGCCCCCCGGCCGTTACCTGGCGCAGTGGGAGCAGCAAACGCTGGACCAAGCGGTGGTCGACCTGTTCGGCTACCACGCGGTGCAATTGGGCCTGCCGATCGTCGACGCGCTGCGCGCCAACCGCATGCCGCATCGCTGGCTGGCCTTGGCACCTCAAGAGGATACAGCTGGGCGTACGCCGCACCTCCACAGCGCCTATGACGCCTTGCCGTTTGAAGCGGCCAGCCTCGACCTGGTGGTGCTGCCTCATGCGCTGGAATTGAGTCCGGACCCCCACGCCACCTTGCGCGAGGTCGAGCGGGTGCTGGTGCCCGAGGGCCGGGTGGTCATCACCGCCTTCAACCCCGCCAGCCTCTGGGGACTGCGCCAGCGCCGCGCCCATGTCTACCGGCGCCTAGGCGTGGGGCAGTTGTACTTGCCGGAGGCCGGTGAGTTTCTGGCCTGGCGCCGGCTGCGTGACTGGCTGCGACTGCTGGACTTCGAAGTGGAGAGCCACCGCTTTGGCTGCTGGCGGCCTGCCTTGTCGGCCGAGGCCTGGCTGCAGCGGTTCGACTGGATGGACGCGCTGGGCGAGCGCTGGTGGCCCTTTTTCGGCGCGGTCCACTGCATCGTCGCGGTCAAGCGGGTGCGTGGCGCGCGGCTGGTGGGGGCACGCTGGAAGCGGCAGGTGACAATGTCGGGCGCGACCGTGCCGCTGGCGCAGCGGACCGGTCGCACGGCGACCCCCCAGGACCCTTCGTGAACCCCATCGAGATTTATACCGACGGCGCCTGTAAAGGCAACCCTGGCCCTGGCGGCTGGGGCGTGCTTCTCAAGCACGGTGCCACCGAGAAAGAGCTGTTCGGCGGCGAACCGTCGACCACTAACAACCGCATGGAAATGATGGCGGTCATACAGGCCTTGACCGCGCTGAAGAAGCCTTGCGACGTCACCCTTTACTTGGACAGCCAATACGTTTTGAAGGGAATCACCGAGTGGATTCCCGGCTGGAAGGCCAAGGGTTGGCGCACCGCGTCCAAGCAGCCAGTGAAGAACGTTGATCTCTGGCAGCAGCTAGACAGTCTGGTGCAGGAGAGCGGCCACCGCATCGACTGGCGTTGGGTGCGCGGGCACAACGGCGACCCCGGCAATGAGCGCGCCGACGCGCTGGCCAATCAGGGCGTGGAGCGCGCGCTCGGGCGCTGAAGGGCCACGGATTTTGCCGGAAGGTGTCGGCTCGCGGCGGGTGGGGCCGCGGTCCTTCTTTGGGGCGCCGTGGGACGCCGTGTGTATTCGCCCGGATGCTCCCTTTCCACAAGGCTGATACATTGGCAGGTTGGTCAAATGGCGCTTCGTCTTTGATCGCCCCGGAAGTAGTCACAAAGAATTCTTTAGGCAGTCCCTATGGCTCACAAACCCCTCTACATCGTGGTCGCCGTCGTCGGCATCGCCGCCGCTTCTGGCGGTGCCTGGTGGTACCAGAACCAGCCGGCCGCGCCCGCTTCGGGTCAGACGCAAGTCGCGGGCCTGTTCGGTGGTCAGGGCGGCAGTGCGCCAGGCACGGCTGCCGGCGGCGCCAGTTCCGCCGCCGCGCCAGCCTCGGGCGCAGCGTCTGGGCCGCGCGCGGCGGGTGTTGAGGTGGCCAAGGTCGAGACCATGCGCCTGATTGACGACACACAGGCTGTAGGCACGCTGCGCTCGCGGCAGAGCGTGATGGTGCGCCCCGAGGTCAGTGGCCGGGTGGCGCGAATCAACTTCCGCGACGGCGAGCGGGTGCAGAAGGGCCAGCTGATGGTCCAGTTCGACGACCAGCTGCCGCGTGCCCAGGTGGCCCAGGCTGAAGCCGAGTTGTCTATCTCCCGCGCCAACCACAAGCGCAACCAGGAGCTGGTGGCACAGAACTTCATCAGCCAACGCTCGGTCGACGAGAGCAGCGCCGCGATGCAAGTGGCCGAGGCCAAGCTGGCCCTGGCCCGTGCCACCGCTGACCGCCTGCGTATCCTCGCGCCCTTTGATGGCACCGTGGGTCTGCGCAACGTGAACATCGGGGACTACCTCAAGGATGGCGCCGACATCGTCAACCTCGAGGACCTGGACGCCATCTTGGTGGACTTCCGCCTGCCGGAGCGCTTCCAGGTCAAGGTGCGGCGCGGCCAGACCGCCATGGTGGCCATCGACGCGCTGCCGGGCCGCAAGTTTCCGGCGCTCGTGCAGGCGGTCGATCCGCTGGTCGACGCCAATGGCCGCTCTGTGGGCGTGCGCGGGTGCATCGACAACCGCTCCATGCAACTGCGCCCCGGCATGTTCGCGCGTGTGACGGCTGTTTTTGGCGAGAACCAAAATGCCATGGTTCTGCCCGAGGAGGTCCTGGTGCCCCAGGGCGGACGGCAGTTTGTGTTCAAGATCATTCCTGGAGAGGGCGACACCAAGGTCTCCCAGCGCACCGAGGTCAAGCTTGGCCTGCGGGTGCCCGGGAAGGTCGAGATTCTCGAAGGCGTGGCGGTGGGCGATGTGGTCGTCACCGCCGGCCAGCAGCGCCTGCAGCGTGACGGCACGCCGGTGCGCGTGATCGATGTGCCGGCCCGCGGTGGCCCGGGCGGACCTGGTGGTCCCGGTGGCCCTGGTGGCCCTGGTGGTCCGGCAGCAGCGGCTTCGGGGGCAGCTCCGGCTGCCTCCTCAGCCACGGCCGGCGCCGGCCCGCGCGGACCGGGGGCCCAGGCTGGTGGCCCTGGCGCTCGTATGGCCGGTGGTCCCGGCGCCCGCGCAGGCGCCGCGCAACGACCCGAAGGCCCCAACCCCTGCTTGCAGGCGATGAGTGACGCCGCCGGTGATGGCGGTGCTGCGACCCCGGGCGGCCCCCGCGGTCCCCGCGGTCCTCAGGGCGCACCGGGTGCGCCCGGCGCGCCGCGCGCGCCCGGCAGTCAGCGCAATCCCGCAGCCGGCTGAAGGCCCCGGCCTCCCGCAGCACCCTCCATCCCTCACAGCAAAAGGCCCTCGCCATGCAGCTGTCCGAATTGTCCGTTCGCCGCCCGGTCCTTGCGACTGTGCTGTCCCTGCTCATCGTCCTGATCGGCGCGGTGAGCTTCAACCGCCTGTCGGTGCGCGAGTACCCCAAGATCGACGAGCCGGTGGTCACCGTCAGCGTCCGCTATCCCGGCGCCTCGGCCGAGGTGGTCGAGACCCAGATCTCCAAGGTGTTGGAAGACTCCATCGCCGGCATTGACGCGGTGGATGTTCTGACCTCGATCAGCCGCGCCGAACAAAGCCAGATCTCGGTGCGCTTTCGCCTCGAGAAGGACGCCGATGCCGCCGCCGCCGAGGTGCGTGACCGCACCGCGCGGGTCCGAGGCCGCTTGCCGCAGGCGATCGATGAGCCGGTGATCGCCAAGGTCGAGGCCGACGCCTTCCCGGTGATCTGGCTGGCCTTCTCCAGCGACACCCACACGCCGCTGCAGATCAACGAGATGGTCAACCGCATCGTCAAGCCGCGGCTGCAGACGGTGACGGGCGTGGCCGACGTGCGAATTTTTGGCGAGCGCAAATACGCCATGCGGGTCTGGCTCGACCCCGAGCGCCTGGCGGGCTACAAGCTCACCACCCAGGATGTGGAGGACTCGATCCGCCGCAACAACCTGGAAGTGCCAGCTGGCCGCATTGAGTCGCAGCAGCGCGAGTTCAGCGTGACGTCGCAGACCGACCTGATCCGGCCGAACCAGTTCGGCGAGATCGTGATCCGAAACGTCAACGGCTTTCCGGTCAAGCTGCGGGACATCGCCCAGGTGCGCGAGGGACCGGCAGACGAGCGCAGCGCGGTGCGCCTCAACGGCCGGCCAGCGATCTCGGCGGGCGTGATCCGCCAGGCGACCGCCAACCCCTTGACCCTGTCGCAGGGCGTGCGCGACATGATTCCCCAGCTCGAGAAGGACCTGCCGCCGGGGGTCTCGATCGACATTGCCAACGACAACTCGGTCTTCATCGACCGCTCGGTCAAGAACGTGTACACGACCATCCTGGAAGCGGTGGGTTTGGTGGCGCTGGTGATCTTCTTCTTCCTGCGCACCGTGCGGGCGTCCCTCATTCCCATCATCACCATCCCGGTATCCCTCGTCGGCACCTTCGCGATGATGGCGCTGGCCGGCTTCACCATCAACACGCTCACCCTGCTGGCCCTGGTGCTGGCCATTGGCCTGGTGGTGGACGACGCGATCGTGATGCTGGAAAACATCTACCGGCACATTGAGGAGGGCATGGCGCCCTTTGCCGCGGCGATCAAGGGCTCGCGGGAGATCGGCTTTGCCATCATCTCGATGACCATGACCCTGGTGGCGGTGTTCGCGCCGCTGGCCTTCACGCCCGGCCGCACCGGGCGCCTGTTCGCGGAGTTTGCGCTGGCCCTGGCGGGCTCGGTGGTGGTCTCGGGCTTTGTTGCCCTGACGCTCACGCCCATGATGTGCGCGCTGCTCCTCAAGCACAACCCGAAGCCGAACATCTTTGACCGCTCCATGGAGCGGATGCTGACTGGCCTGTCCCGTGGCTACGAGCGGCTGATTCGCTGGGTGGTCACCGCACGTGCCGGCGGCCCGAACGCCCGCGGCCCCGTCGCGTGGGTGCTGCAGGCGCGCTGGCTGGTGCTGATTGGCATGGGCATTGCCGCCTGGGGCATTGCCACCGTTTTCCCGACGATGAAGCAGGAGCTCGCGCCGTTGGAGGACCGCGGCACAGTCCTGGTGAACGTCAATGCCCCTGACGGTTCTACCCTGGCATACACAGACCGCTATGTCCGCCGGATTGAAGGCGCCGCCTCCAATTTCAAGGAGTTCGACCGCGTCTTCGGCAACGTGGGCAGTCCCACCGTGTCGCAGGGAAGCGTGGTGCTGCGCGCGGTCCCCTGGGAGGAGCGGCCCAATCGCTCCGTCCTGGATGTCGCGCGCGAACTGGGCCCCCGGGTTTCCAGCCTTCCGGGCGTCTCCGCCTTCGTGATCACGCCGCCCTCGCTGGGTCAGGGCTTTCGCGAGCGCCCGGTGAACTTCGTGATTCAGACCTCGGACAGTTACGAGAACCTCAACCGCATTGCGCGGCAGATTCTGGAGGAGATGGCCAAGAACCCGGGCTTCATCCAGCCGGATGTGGATCTGCGCCTGAACAAGCCCGACCTGCGCATTGAGGTCGACCGCGAAAAGGCGGCTGATATGGGTGTGGGCGTGGACGTGGTCGCGCGTGCCCTGGAAACCATGCTGGGCGGACGCATCGTCACGCGCTACAAGCGTGACGCGGAGCAGTTTGATGTGATCGTGCAGGTGCAGACTGGTGGCCGATCGACGCCGGAGGACATCGAGACTATTCAGGTGCGGGGTCGCAACGAGACCATGATTCCGCTGTCGGCATTGGTCAAGGTACGCGAGACCGTGAGCCCCCGCGAGCTGAACCACTTCGGCCAGCGACGCTCGGCGTCCATTACCTCCAATCTGGCGCCCAACTATTCCCAGGGCGAGGCGTTGGCCTTCATGAACGCCACCGCCGCCAAGGTGCTCAAGCCCGGTTACACCACCGACCTTAACGGCTCCTCGCGCGAGTTCCGCAACTCGCAGGGTGCGCTGGCGGTGGTGTTCGTGCTGGCGCTGTTCTTCATTTTCCTGGTGTTGGCGGCGCAGTTCGAGAGCTTCATCGACCCGATGGTGATCATGCTGTCGGTGCCGATGTCCATGATCGGCGCGCTACTGGCGCTCAAATGGTCGGGGGGCTCACTCAACGTTTACTCGCAGATCGGTCTCATCACCTTGGTGGGCCTGATCACCAAACACGGCATCTTGATTGTCGAGTTCACCAATCAGTTGCGTGAGTCAGGCATGTCGGTGGTCGATTCTGTGGTGAAGGCCGCAGGCCAGCGTCTGCGTCCGATTCTCATGACCACCGGCGCCATGGTGCTGGGCGCAGTGCCGCTGGCACTGTCCACCGGCGCCGGCGCCGAGAGCCGCCAGCAGATCGGCTGGGTAATCGTGGGCGGCATGAGCCTGGGCACGCTGCTGACTATTTTCGTGGTGCCCACCATGTATTCGCTGTTCGCCCGCAGCAAGGTGCCCGGCGCGAACACGGCCGACGCCCATGACGCGGGCCACGCACAGGGTCATGGACATGCGCCCACCCCGGCGCCTGCCTCTGCAGCCGCCGTGTCCCAGGCTACCGCCCTGCCTGACCCGAAGGGCGAACTGATCGCCAAGTAAGGAAAACCGCCGACACGCGCTGCACCCGCCTTGGGCCTACGCTGCCCTCATCGCACTTCTTCTTGGAGATCCGTGATGAGACAGCTTCCCAAGGCCATCCCCGAACTCGACGGGGGTCTGTTCGTGCCGCGCCCGGTGGTGGACCTGCTAGACGCCTTGCTGACCGAGCGCGAGCGCGACCTGCGTCAAGTGCTGGATGACACGGCAGCCAATGACTTGACTGTGGTGTCCGAGTTGCGTCATCTGCTGCGCCTCGGCGGATCGCGTCTGCCGGTACCGCCGGCCTCCGAACTGCTCGGGCTGACCGACCCGCAGGCCGATACCCTCAGCCGCAACCTGCTGCGGGAGTAGGGGGCTTAAGCCAACGGCGTTGCGCCCTTGGGTGAGGCGACCCGGACGGACGCCAGGTCCCCGGGGGTGTTGAGGTTGCGAAAGCCCTCGGCGTCGAAGTCGACCCGGGCTGCGCCGGCCTGCCGCGCCCATTCGCCCGCCCTTCGATCCCCCGCCGCCAGAAACTCGGTCAAGCGGTCCCGAAGGCCGCAGTGCATGAGGCAGAAGACGGGCTGAGGCTGCGCAGCCTCTCCATCGCCCCGCTGCGCCCAAGCTACCGCCATCCGGGGTTGCCCAGGCTCGATTCCCGCTGCACTCGCCAGACGCGCCGCCAGGTCGAGCGGGAAGAAGGGGGCGTCGCAAGGCAAGCACAGCAGCCAAGGCGTCTGGCAGCGGCCCAAGCCAGCGAGCATGCCGCCCAGCGGGCCCTCGAAGGCCTGCGCGTCGGTCCAGACGGGCACGCCCAGCGCTTGGTAGTCGTCGAGGTGCCGGTTGGCGCTGATTGCCAGGTGGGCGACCTGGGGCGCCAGCCGCGCCACAGCCTGCCCCGCCAGCGTTGTGCCAGCCCAAGGCAGCAGGCCTTTGTCTGCGCCTCCCATGCGCAGTCCTCGGCCGCCAGCCAGCACCAAGCCGGTGATCTGGCTTGCCAGGATCATCCGCCGATATAGCTCATTTCGACCCGCGGGGCCGAAGCCGCTTGCAACGGTTGCGCCTGGGCGGTAGTGGCCGCGCCGCGCAGCTCGGAATAGCGGTCATCGCGCCCCCTCCAAAGTCCGGCAATGGCCGCGCCGAGCTGATCGTCGCTGGCGCCACCGCGAAGCAGCGCGCGCAGGTCATGACCGCGGCTGGCGAAGAGGCACATGAATAACTGGCCCTCGGTCGACAAGCGGGCCCGGTTGCAGTCACCGCAAAAGTCCCGGCTCACACGGGCGATGATGCCGATCTCGCCGCCGCCGTCGGCGTAGGCCCAGCGCCGAGCGGTTTCCCCGGGTGTGTTCGCTGGTAGCGCGACCAGTGGCAATTCAGCGGACAGGCGCCGAAGGATTTCCTCCGCCGGCAGCACATCGTCCAGGCGCCAACCGTTCGTATTGCCCACGTCCATGTACTCGATGAAGCGCAGCGTCACACCGCTGCCGCGGAAGTGCCGGGCCATGGGCAGGATCTGGTCATCGTTGACGCCGCGTTTGACCACCATGTTCACTTTGATGGAGCCTAGGCCGGCAGCCTTCGCGGCGTCGATCCCCGCCAGCACTTCGGCCACAGGGAAGTCGGCGTCGTTCATCCGGCGAAACACCGCGTCGTCCAGTGCGTCGAGGCTGACCGTGACGCGGCGCAGCCCGGCCTCACGCAGGGCCTGGGCTTTGCGCGCCAACAGTGAGCCGTTGGTGGTGAGGGTGAGGTCGGGTGCCTGCCCGTCCGGCCTGCGCAGGGTCGCCAGGCTCGCCACCAAGTCTTCGATGCCTCGCCGTAGCAGCGGTTCGCCTCCGGTGAGCCGGATCTTTTGAACACCTTGCGCAAGAAATGCGCTGGCCAGTCGGGTGATCTCCTCGAAGCGCAGCAGCGCCTCTTGCGGCAGGTAGGCATGCGACTGATCGAAGATCTCCCGCGGCATGCAGTAGCTGCAGCGGAAGTTGCAGCGGTCGGTGACGCTGATGCGCAGGTCTCTGAGCGGCCGGCCGCGAGTGTCTGTCAGGCCTGTTTGCCCCTGCGTCCCGCTCGTCACGGGTGCCAGCGTGTCAGACGGTGGCAGAGGGACTGGCAGACCTGCGGGGCGCTGGGCCAGCAGGGGAATCACGGATCTGGCGGGCATGGCGTTGATTGTGCGTGTCGTGGCCTGGGATGGGTTTCAGCCGTGGCGGATGGCCACTGTCTTGAGGATGGTAAAGCCGTACAGCGCTTCGAAGCCCTTCTCGCGGCCGTGGCCGGAGGAGCGGTACCCGCCAAAGGGCAGTTCCACGCCGCCGCCGGCGCCATAATTGTTGATGAAGATCTGGCCGGCCCGCACCCGCCGGGCCATCCGCAACTGGCGGCCTCCGTCACGTGTCCAAACTCCGGTGACCAAGCCAAATGGCGTGGCGTTGGCCAGTTGGACCGCATGGTCCTCGTCGCGAAAGCTCATGGCGGCCAGCACCGGACCGAACACTTCTTCCTGCGCCAGGCGGTGGTCCACCGGCACGTCGCGCAGCAGGGTGGGGGCTTGATAGAAGCCGGTGTCGGGAGCCTCATCGACGATCTGTCCCTGCGCCACCATCTGGATGCCGGCCACCTGGGCGTCGGCCAGGAAGTCCCACACCCGCTGCTGCTGGCTGGCGCGGATCAGGGGACCGACGTCTAGGTCCAGGATTGCCGGGCCCACCCGCAGAAGCGAAAAAGCCTTGGACAGGCGTTCGAGCACCTGCTCGTAGATGCTCTCTTGCACCAGCAAGCGCGAGCCCGCCGAGCAGGTCTGCCCGGCGTTCTGGACGATGGCGTTGACCACCATTGGCAAGGCGGCGTCGAGGTCGGCGTCCTCGAACAGGATCTGGGGGCTTTTGCCGCCCAGTTCCAGCGTCACCGGGCAGTGGCGCTCGGCGGCGGCCTGCTCGATCAGGGTGCCGACGCGCGGGCTGCCGGTGAAGGAGATATGGTCGATACCAGGGTGGCGTGCCAGTGCGTCGCCGACTTCGTGGCCGTAGCCGGTGACGATGTTGATCGCGCCCGCAGGGAAGCCGCAGTCGGCCGCGAGTTGGGCCACCCGGAGCAGGGACAGGCAGGCGTCCTCGGAGGGCTTGACCACGCAGACATTGCCTGCCGCGAGCGCCCCGCCGACGCAGCGCCCAAAAATCTGCATCGGGTAGTTCCACGGGACCACATGGCCCGTGACTCCGTGGGGCTCACGCCAGGTCAGGACGCTATAGCCATCCAGGTAGGGAATGGTGTCGCCGTGCAGCTTGTCGCAGGCGCCGGCGTAGAACTCGAAATAGCGCGCCAGTGCGGCAGCATCGGCGCGCGCCTGCTTGGTGGGCTTGCCGCAGTCACGCTGCTCGATCAGTGCCAATTCCTCAGCGTGCTCGGCGATTTTTTGCGACAGCCGCATCATCAGCCGTCCGCGCTCGGCGGCGTTGAGCTTGCTCCAGGGGCCTTCGAAACAGGAACGGGCAGCCTGTACCGCCCGGTCTATGTCCTGGGCGGTGCCTCGCTGGATTTCGTCGTAGACCTGACCGTCGGATGGATCAATGACCGGCAGGGTGTGACCGCCGCTGGCCGGCTGGGACTGGTTGGCGATGAAGTGGAACTGCATGTCCGAGATTTTGCTCCAACAGGGAGGTCGGTTTGTCGAGGCCTGGGTTGGTGTTTCCTCTGGCATTGGCTTCGGCATCGGTGGTTTAGCGATGGCGTGGCGTGGCACGCGTCGGGTGTGCGGCAGGGGCCCGGCGGCTTCGATGCGGGGGCCCTTCGGGCTTCCTTGCGGTGCTCGGCCGCCAGGGGCACGCGAGGCAAACTCGCCCTTTCAGGGCTCAAACATGCCTCGCTCTTCGGCCCCCAGCGCCCTCCGCTCCTCAGCCCCGCATAGGCGCCGCCGAACCCCTGCCGCACACCCGACGCTTACCTCCGGCGGAAGGCTTCTCGGCCGCGACTGCGCTGACCGCCCTGCGATGGGCTGCAGGACTTAAAGCGAGTCGAGTTGAGTTGATTCGAGTCGATGCGACGCGAAGACAAGAGACAAGAGACAAGAGACAAGACGCGATGCGAGTGGGAGTGGGAGTGGGAGTGGGAGTGGGAG
>Ga0164292_10003538_pt1 | contig 12747 bp, 11 predicted proteins | sample GEODES117metaG_FD_111486 | JGI IMG/M metagenome (GOLD analysis project Ga0164292, IMG submission 111486) | Eutrophic lake water microbial communities from Lake Mendota, Wisconsin, USA - GEODES117 metaG | ecosystem: Environmental > Aquatic > Freshwater > Lake | place: USA: Lake Mendota... | reverse complement strand
GAGTACGAGAGAAAGTTAGAGCGCCGTCTTGCTCAGCGGACGACGGGGCGAAAGAGCGTTGCCAAGAAACGGGTCAAAAAAGAGGTCCGCAAGAAGGGCCCAAGGAAGCCGGCTGGCCGCCGCCAGGCGTGACCTCACGCTCGGCCCTGCTCCAAGCCCCGATTTGAGCTTCGGGAATACGCCCCCTAGGGTTCGCGTTGGCACTCTCGGGCCGACACTGCTAACGGCCCCTAGACCCCTTTCAGATAAGCAAAAGAGAAGAACAACGAAAGAAGGAGCAAAACGATGGCCATCGCCATTAAGCCACTCGAAGATCGAGTCGTAGTCAAGCCGCTAGATGCTGAGACCACCACCGCATCGGGGCTGGTCATCCCAGATACCGCCAAAGAGAAGCCACAGGAGGGCAAGGTCGTAGCTGTTGGACCAGGCCGCTTCGATGATGGCGAGCGCGTCCCGATGGACGTGAAGGAAGGCGACGTAGTCCTTTACAGCAAGTACGGCGGCACCGAAGTGAAGTTCGGTGGCGAGGAGTACTTGGTCCTCTCAGCGCGCGACATCCTCGCGATCATCAACAAGTAGTACGGGGACTGACCACACATGGGTAAGAGTCTGCAATTCGACGAGAACGCTCGTCGCGCAATGGAACGAGGAGTGAACATCCTCGCCGATACGGTCAAGGTGACGCTGGGACCTAAGGGACGCAATGTCGTCTTGGGTAAGTCCTTCGGTGCACCGGTGATCACAAACGATGGCGTGACCATCGCGAAGGAGATCGAACTCTCCGATCCAGCCGAGAACATGGGCGCACAGTTGGTCAAGCAGGTCGCAGAGAAGACCAACGACATTGCAGGTGATGGAACCACCACCGCGACCGTGCTCGCTCAGGCGATGGTGAAGGAAGGTCTTCGCAATCTCGCCGCCGGCGCACAGCCGATGGGCATCAAGATCGGTATCGAGAAGGCAGTCGCTGCCATCGTCGAGAAGCTCCATAGCAATGCGACACCTGTCGCAGGCAAGGATCAGATCGCCAATGTCGCAACCATCTCGGCACAGGATCGCAACATCGGTGAGTTGATCGCTGAGGCGATGGACAAGGTCGGCAAAGACGGAGTCATCACCGTGGAAGAGTCATCGACCACCGGTCTCGAGCTCGAGTTCACCGAAGGTATGCAGTTCGATAAGGGCTATATCTCGCCTTATTTCGTCACTGATGCCGATCGCATGGAGGCAGTCCTTGAGGATGCCTACATCTTGATCTCATCCCAGAAGGTCTCTGCTCTCCCTGATCTCCTTCCCGTCTTGGAGAAGGTCGCTCAGGCGAGCAAGCCACTCTTGATCATCGCTGAGGATGTCGAAGGCGAAGCGCTTTCGACTCTCGTGGTGAACAAGGTCCGTGGAACCTTCGCATCCGCAGCCGTGAAGGCGCCTGGTTTCGGTGATCGTCGTAAGGCGATGCTCCAAGACATGGCGATCCTCACCGGCGCGACAGTGATCTCTGCTGAGGTCGGTCTCAAGTTGGATCAGGTCTCACTCGACATGCTGGGTCGCGCTCGCCGCGTCGTCGTCACCAAGGACGCCACCACCATCGTCGATGGTTCCGGTGATCGCAAGTCGGTCGAAGGACGTATCGGTGAGATCCGTCGCGAGATCGATGTCGCTGATTCCGATTGGGATCGCGAGAAGTTGCAAGAGCGTCTTGCGAAACTCTCTGGCGGCGTCTGCGTCATCAAGGTCGGCGCACACACTGAGGTCGAGCTGAAGGAGAAGAAGCACCGACTTGAGGATGCTATCTCCGCTACTCGCGCAGCGGTAGAAGAGGGAATCGTCGTCGGTGGTGGCGCTGCGCTCGTGCACGCTGCTTCAGTACTCGAGAACGATCTCGGTCTTGAGGGAGATAACGCGACTGGCGTCCGTCTCGTCCGCAAGGCTTGCGAAGAGCCACTCCGTTGGATCGCAGAGAATGCCGGACATGAGGGTTATGTCGTCGTCTCCAAGGTCAAGGCACTCAAGAAGGATGAAGGATTCAACGCAGCAACCGATGAATATGGTGATCTGGTCAAGGCCGGCGTCATCGACCCAGTGAAGGTGACGCGTTCAGCGCTCGCCAACGCAGCATCTATTGCAGCGATGTTCATCACCACTGAGGCTCTCGTCTTCGAGACCCCAGAGGAGAAGAAGGAAGAAGCCGCTGGACATGGCCACAGCCATGGTCCAGGAGGACACTCCCACTAAGTAAGTCACGCTCGGTACTCATCTACTGAGCACTGAAGTAGATTGTGCGGGCTCTCATCCACGAGGGCCCGCATTTTCTTTGGAGAGATCCTGCGGCATCCGAGGATTAGAGAAGGATCGACGCATAGATGAGCATCTTCCTGGCGAGCACCGAGACGACTGAAGCGGCAGAGCGCATTTCAAACACCACTCCGACTATCTGGGCGCTCACCGGCATCGCAGTCGGCGTAGTCATCATCTTCGACCTCATCTGGGCTTGGTATCGCCGCAACTCCGAGACCTCTCTCAAGGAGGCCGCGGGTTGGACCTTCATCTACGTCTCCGCAGCGATCATCTTTGGAATCACGATGCGCAGTTGGGAGAGCCCTGAGGCGAGCACAGAATTCTTCGCCGGATGGATCACCGAGTATTCGCTCTCGATCGACAATCTCTTCGTCTTCATCATCATCTTGACTCGATTGAAGGTCAAGAAAGAGCAAGAACAAATGGTTCTCTTGCTCGGCATCTTGATGGCCTTGGTATTGCGTGGCATCTTCATCATCATCGGCGCCGCAGTGATTGAACGTTTCGTCGCAGTCTTCTTCCTCTTCGGGGCGATCCTGCTCTGGACCGCTTACAAACTCATCAGCGGTGATACCGAAGAGGATGAGTGGGACGAGAGTAAGTTGATCAAGAAGTTGCGTGGCCGTGGCTGGTCGACATTTACGCTTGCGCTTATCGCTCTTGGTACTACCGACATCCTCTTCGCACTCGATTCCATCCCGGCGATCTTCGGATTGACTCGAGATCCCTACATCGTCTTCATGGCGAATGCATTCGCACTCATGGGACTTCGTCAGCTCTACTTCCTGGTCGGGATCCTGCTTCGCCGTCTGGTCTATTTATCGAAGGGCCTGGCAGTCGTGCTCGGCTTCATCGGAGTGAAACTCGTCATTGAAGCGCTCCATGGAGTTGGCATCGATGAGATCGGTCCGGTGATGGTGCCGCACATCTCGCTCAACTTCTCACTTGGCGTAATTGTTAGCGCTTTGGCGGTCACTGCGGCGATCAGTCTTCGTAAGAATCCAAGCGAGCCAGACCCTAGGAATTTCGTCGAGAAACCCTAAAATCACAGCATGCGATTGAAGCTTGCTCTCTGGTTCACTCTCTCGGCTCTCTTGCTGAGTCTTCAGTCGAATCCGCAGGCTGCCAACGCAGCAACCTTCTTCGATGTGAATGTGACTGACCATGCTCCGCTGTCAGGAATCCTTGGGAGCGGTACTTCGTACATCGCCACGCAGTTGCGATTTGGTCCCGGGGGGAGTGGCGCGCAGAGTCTTTGTAGCGGTCTCAATGACCCAAAGTGTGCGCAGGAAGCCGAGATCTACGCGATGCTCCCGGTCTGCCAGAGTGCGAGCGAGATCAATTGCATCGAATCGCTTGCTGTCACCTCGGAGGGGGCTCAAGGCGGAGTTGCGACATTTAAGAAGACGATCGGTGCATTGGCTTTTCCGGCACAACCAGAGATCGGCCTCCCTGCGGGAGCGAACATTTCACTCTGGAGTGTGCCGAGCCTTTCGAGCGCCGGGAAGATTGGCGACTTCGCTGTCACGGTCAGAGTGAAACTCTTCAAGAATGGATCCACTCTCAGAGCCGACAACTTCAGCGCGCGTGTTGAGCCCTACTCTCTCACGACAACTACCGAGAGCCCAGTTCGCACGCTAGAGAAACTAAACCCCTTGGGAGTTACAGGTATCTCTGGTGAGGGTGGCTCGAGGGATTGCATCTGGATCGATAGCGGTCAATGCGGTTCCGTGAAGGACTTTCCAAAGGATTCCCGGGTCAAGCTGACGATTCGAATCGGTAACTACCTCACATCTTGGTTGCATGGTCGCTTCACAGATCCTGCGATCACGATCACAGCGATTGATGCGAAGAACAATCGCCTTGAGATGGAGGCAGCTCCGGTCAAAGTCCCTTCCGCCACCGCGCTAGTCAACGCGGATGAGGCGGAGGATTCGGTGAAGAATCGGTTCAAGGACCCTTCCGGTTATCTTCCATCGGGGAATATCGGCATGTATATCGAGGCGACCGACCCCTTCGCCATCAATAGTTTTCGAGATTTTGAGAAGTTCTTCTCGAAGAAGTCGAACAAACTTGTCGATACCTGGTCGATGCGATCGCTCTCTGCACCATTGAGCTCTTGTGCCAATCGGGTGGCAAGTTCTCTCAATGCGCCACTTTCCACACTCATCGGGATCGTTGCGACAAATTCGGTCACCTACGAGAGCCAACCACCTGCATTCATCGATGGTGCGCTCAACTACCAGGTTGCTGGGCTCCGCTACCTTGCCGATGGCACCACTATCTTCCAGGGACGTTACGACCTATTGATGCGATCACAATTTGCTCGATGCCTCTATAACTACACCGATGCCCCGGTCCTTGCAGAGGTCTCGATAACCAAGGAGGAGGGAACCGAGGTTGTTCAAACCACGGTACTCAAGGAAAGTAACGGTTGGTTGGCACTCGGAGCTTATGGATTCACCTTCTCATCGCCCACGTTGAAGGTGAAATTGACTCAGGAGAAAGTCGTAGCGCCAACTCCAACTCCTACGCCGACACCTACAGCATCACCGGCAGCGAGTCCGGTTGCGACGCCGACACCTCTGGTGGTGCCGGTCAAGAGCTCCATCACATGCGTCAAAGGAAAGTTGACCAAGAAGGTCACGGGCGAAAAGCCAAAGTGTCCAAAGGGATTCAAGAAGAGATAAGTGGAGAGCACTCAGAGGAGCAAATGATGGCGTTCAAATTGAAGTCGATTGTTGCTTTTCTACTCCTCTCGTTGGTGCTTGCTCCAATAGCCAGTGCCACAGGATCGCCTGATGAGCGATGGCTCTGGGATACGAGTCAGAAGGATTCCTTCGGCATCATCTTCCAAGAGAGTTCCGAATTGATCGCACAACCACTCACACTCAATGGAGAGGATGCTGGCGCGAGCGGCGGGACGGGGTTTCACAAGTGCCTCAGCGTGCTCGATCCTAAATGTAAGGATGTCATCAAGTACATCTACTTCTTCTATCTTCCCCAGTGTGAGAGCGCATCATCTGTGAACTGCATCGAAAGTTTTTGGGCGGTGGACAAGTCTGGTAAACGAATCGAAGGTGTGCGCTACGGACAAGTCCCAACCACGCCGGCTATCCCTTATACGAATGCCGGTGCTCCGACACTTCCGACAGGTTCAGTGCCTCAGCTCTACCGATTGCCTGGTCTCAATCATGGTGGCGGATCTGATCTTTATTCGATCAATGCGCAAGTCAAAGGCGGCGATCGCGGGAAAGACGTTTCAGGTGTCTGGCAATTCGGTCGTGACGGGAACTTCGAGGCAGGTATCTATCCCGTCACCATAAAAGAGGGCGCATATGGAGATACTGGCCTCTTCAACAACACTCTCGACAATCGCTTCTGTGCTCATGCTGGCGACGGGAAGTGTTCGATGCGTGAGACCTTTCCCAGCGATGTCAGGTTCGGATTGAAGGTTCGATTGGGTTGGCGCGCAAACGGGTGGATCCATGGTCGCATCAATGAACCTACAGCTGCTTTCGAAGCCACCACCTCTGGACCGAACCCAGTCTCGGTGGTCTCAGTCGAAGCAAGACCCGTGAAAGTACCGACTTTCTCTGTCACGATGCCGAAAGCAGAGCTTCCTGCAGAGCTACGAAAGCTCTACCTTGAAGGCGGATCGAAGGATGATCCACGAATCTGGGGACGTGGTGGCATAGGTACCACTCTGGGCAGGAGTTTGAGCGGTGAAATGATCAACTCGGTCACATATGAACCCAATGTCGCAAATGGAATTGACGAGTTGGCGATCTGGCTGGCTTTGGGTAAGGACAAGGCAGTGGCAGCTCCCGCGTATTGGAGTTTCAAACTTCGATCCGCATGGGATCAATGCACCACTTCCAATTCAAAACTCTCTGCGGTCCTTGGAACCAATGCGACGACTTACCTAGATGGACCACCAGTCTTCAACGCTGAGAGTCAGACACTTGACTATCGAGTCTCTGCGCCACACCTGATGCCTGACGGCAGCAAGACGGTCGGCACCTACGATCTTGTGATCGATTCGAATGTCGCTCGCTGCATCTACGGCTTCTCGAACGCCCCAGTGAGTGCTTCGATCTCGGTCGTTGGTGAGAATGGAGAGAACCGCATCGCGGCGACCACGGTTCGTGAGCGAGATGGATGGATCTACCTCTCAGCATCCGGCTTTACCTTCTCATCGCCGACGCTACGAGTGAAGTTGACTCAGGAAGTTGTGGTCGAGACGAAGCCAGTAGTCGCTACGAAGAAGACGATCTCTTGCGTGAAGGGCAAGAAGGTGAAGAAGGTGACAGGTGAGAGTCCGAAGTGTCCGAAGGGCTTCAAGCAACGCTAAGAGAGTCTGATAAAACAAAAAGACCGGGGCTCGACTCCCCGGTCTTTTTAGTTTCTTGCTATTCCGTTATTCAGAAGGGGCCGCAATGAAGCGGTCGAATCGCAACCGATTCCCTAGGAGGAGAGAAGGAGATTACGAAACGGAATACATCCCACGCCGTGTTGAGCGAGAGATGATTTCGAGGCGTTCCTCTTCGGAGAGGCCGCCCCAGATCCCATAGGGCTCTTGGACTGCGAGCGCGTGCGCGCGGCACTCCGCGATCACTGGGCAGGCATTGCAGACCGCCTTGGCCGCCATCTCGCGGGCCTTGCGGCGCGGACCCCGTTCGTTCTCGGGGTGAAAGAACATCTCGGTTGGGAGGGATCGGCAGGCACCTTGCTGCTGCCACTCCCATGAAGCTGCTACAGGCTTGGGAAGTCGTGACACCTCGGTCATGCTGAGCTCGTTTCCTTATAGGGGTTTCCGGCTTTGCGTAGGACGGACTTTACAATCGTTGCATAGGTTGTTCAAGCCCCTTGGCACGCATGGCGAGTGTGACTTTCCTGAGTCTTTCCCCCAAGGCACCCTTCCTGGGGGTCTCTTTCAAGTGGCAGTGATGGGGGTCATAGCCCACTCTTGCCCCGTGACCATGCCCTCGGATCGAACCACAACAACGGACGAATCCGTGACCGTGGCAGCCGTCGCTCGGCGACTCGGCGTCGCACCCGCGACGCTTCGGACCTGGGATCGTCGATACGGCCTCGGACCCTCCGGACACACACAAGGTGAGCATCGTCGTTACAACTCGATGGATCTTGCACGACTTACCTTGATGCGCAAACTTGTCATCGCTGGCATGTCGCCATCGCAGGCAGCAGATCAAGCTCTCAAGCTCGAAGACGAGAACATCAGTAGGGCGAACTTCGTAGAACTCCTACCGCAAGAGTTCGAAGTCCGCGAGGAACTCGTCGACTCCTTGATGCGTGCGGCGCAGGCGATGGATCGCACCTTCGTCTTCGAACTTCTCGAATCTGAGATCCGTAACAACGGTGTCATCAAGGCATGGAGTGAAGTGATCGTTCCATGTTTGATGTTGATCGGTGATGAATGGGCGGTGACCGGTTCCGGCATCGAAGTCGAGCACATGTTCTCGGAGATCATCAAGAACATCCTGCAGACCAACCTCAAGCCAACGAAGGATCCGCGAAACTCCCGCCCTGTCCTCTTGGCGTGTATCGGCGAGGAGACCCACTCGCTCGCGCTCTTCGCATTGCAGGTCGCACTATCGGAGATGAATGTCGAGGCACATTTCCTCGGCGCTCGGACTCCGCTGGAAGCGATCGTGGCGACAGTGAAGAGGAGTGCACCACCAGCGATCTTCCTCTGGGCGCAGTTGGAGCGACATGGCGATGTCACATTGCTCGCAGATATCCCATCGATACGCCCTACGCCTCGGATCGTCCTCGGTGGACCAGGATGGTTCAGAGACGGTGTCGCTATTCCTTCATCGACGCCATCGAAGTTGAAGGTGGTCCATGTCGAAGATCTCCCGAAAGCAGTCTCGGAGATCATGTACGCCATCGGTGACTAGTCGTTCACTCTGCTATTCGTAGCCAAGTCCGAAGAATTTCCTTTTTTTCTCGCTCTCGCATCGAAGGCTTAGGATGGGGCCATGTCCGCGGCTGATTCAGGTGCCAATGAAAAGGTACTGATGCTGGGCCTCACCTACGACGATGTCCTCCTTCTTCCCGACGCCTCTGATGTAGTCCCGAGCGAGGTAGAGACCAAGACCCAACTGACCCGAAGGATCACCCTCGATGTCCCGCTCGTCTCTTCAGCGATGGACACCGTCACTGAATCCGAGATGGCAATCGCCATGGCCAAGGCAGGCGGCATCGGGATCATCCATCGCAACCTCTCAGTGGAAGAACAAGTCACTCACGCCAAACTCGTCAAGGGTGCGGGGCTTCTCGTAGGAGCAGCCGTCGGAGTCGGTGATGATGGCTTTGCGAGAGCGCAGGCGCTGATCGATGCTGGGATCGATGTCGTCGTCGTCGATACCGCACATGGACACCATCGCGCTGTCCTTGATGCGATCGAGCGGATCAAGAACAAGTACTCGGATCAAGAAGTGATCGGTGGCAATGTCGCGACCCGAGCAGGTGCACAAGCCTTGATCAATGCTGGTGCCGATGCGGTCAAAGTCGGTGTCGGACCTGGATCGATCTGCACGACGCGAGTCGTCGCAGGAGTCGGTGTGCCACAAGTGAGCGCGATCATGGAAGCTGCGAAGGCTTGTAAGAAGTCTGATGTCCCGTTGATCGCAGATGGCGGATTGCAGTACTCCGGTGACATCGCGAAGGCGATCGTCTCTGGTGCTGATTCAGTCATGCTCGGCTCCCTCCTTGCTGGATGTGATGAGTCGCCTGGTGAGTTGATCGAGATCGACGGTAGGAAGTACAAGTCCTATCGCGGCATGGGTTCACTCGGTGCGATGCAGAGTCGTGGTGAGAAGAAGAGTTATTCGAAGGATCGTTACATGCAAGACGATGTCTTGGCAGAGGACAAGTTGGTTCCGGAAGGGATCGAAGGAAAGGTCGCCTATCGCGGAAGCGTCGCAACCGTCGTCCATCAACTCGTCGGTGGACTTCGTAGCGGTATGGGATATGCCGGCGCTGCGACGATTGATGATTTGAAGCGAAACGGGCGCCTGGTGCAGATCACATTCGCGGGGCTTCAAGAGAGCCATCCTCATGATGTTTTGCATGTTGCAGAGGCGCCGAACTACACCCGCGCCAATAAGGGCAAGTAAGGGCAGATAGGCGGAGCATCCATGGCAGATATCGAACTCGCCCCCGGAAAACGGGCCCGCACGGCTTACTCCTTCGACGATATCGCCATCGTCCCAAGCAGGAGGACTCGAGATCACGAAGAGGCCTCTACCGCCTGGCAGATCGATGCGTACAAGTTCACCATCCCACTCTTGGCCGCTCCGATGGATTCGGTCGTATCTCCTGAGACTGCGATCGCGATCGGACGTTTAGGAGGACTCGGTGTCCTCAATCTCGAAGGACTTTGGACACGGTACGAGAATCCAAAGAACCAACTTGGTGAGATCTCATCGCTTCCAGCAGAACAAGCGACGAAGCGCATGCAGGAGATCTATCGCGCACCGATCCGTCCGGAATTGATCAAGTCGCGAATCAAGGAGATCCGTGATGCTGGCGTGACAGTGGCAGCAGCGCTCTCACCACAACACACCCAAGAGTTCTACAAGACCGTCCTTGAGGCAGGGATCGACATCTTCGTCATCCGTGGCACGACCGTCTCAGCCGAACATGTCTCAGCGAAACATGAACCGCTCAACTTGAAGAAGTTCATTCATGAACTCGATGTACCTGTGATCGTCGGTGGTTGCGCGACTGCAACGGGTGCGCTCCATCTCATGCGCGCGGGAGCTGCGGGAGTCCTTGTTGGATTCGGTGGCGGTGCTGCACACACGACGCGGCAGACACTTGGAATCTCGGTTCCGATGGCATCAGCAGTCGCAGAGGTTGCCTCAGCACGCCGTGAGTATCTCGATGAATCTGGCGGACGTTATGTCCATGTCATCGCCGATGGTTCGGTCGGAAAGAGTGGCGATATCGCGAAGGCGATCGCTTGTGGCGCGGATGCAGTGATGATGGGCTCACCGCTTGCTAAGGCGGAGGAGTCCCCAGGTCGCGGATTCCATTGGGGGAGCGAAGCGCATCACGACCAATTGCCACGCGGCACTCGCGTCCATGTCGGCACCGTCGGAACGCTGGCACAGATCCTTCATGGACCTTCGACCACTGCTGATGGATCGATGAACCTCTTCGGCGCTCTGCGACGTGCGATGGCGACGAGCGGTTACTCGGAGTTGAAGGAATTCCAGAAGGTAGAGATCGTCATCCATCGTGGCTGATCAGGGATCAATGGAGCGGGTTCTCGTCGTCGATTTCGGTGCGCAATATGCGCAATTGATCGCCCGAAGGGTCCGCCAAGCAGGCGTCTACTCTGAGATCGTCGGTTCCGATCTCGCATGGGATTCGATCTCGAAGAATCGACCGAACGCCATCATCCTCTCCGGTGGACCTTCATCCGTTTACGAGAGTGGTGCGCCACTTCTAGATAAGCGGATCGTCGAATCGGGCATCCCGATCTTCGGTATCTGTTACGGATTCCAAGCGATGGCCAATGCGCTTGGTGGCGAGGTCGCTAAGACCGGCAAATCCGAGTTCGGTCGCACGCCATTCACCGCGAAGCCATCGAAGCTCTTCGCATTGATGACCGGAGCTTTCAATGTCTGGATGTCACATGGCGATAGCGTGAAGAGAGTTCCATCAGGTTTCGTGATCACAGGAAGCACCGCTGAGACGGAGATCTCCGCCTTCGAGAACGAGAGCGCACTTCTTGCGGGCGTCCAATTCCACCCTGAGGTGCTTCACACGGAGAACGGCCAAGAGATCCTCAGCCGCTGGTTGATCGAGATCGTCGGATTGAAAGGCTCGTGGAGCGCTGAGAACATCATCGAGAGCGAAGTACGACGGATCCGTGACGAGGTCGGCAGTGCGCGCGTCATCTGCGGACTCTCTGGTGGCGTCGATTCAGCGGTCGCTGCAGCCTTGGTGCAACGCGCGATCGGTGATCAACTCACCTGCGTCTTCGTCGACCATGGACTCCTTCGAGAGGGAGAGGCAGAACAAGTAGAGCGAGACTTCGTCAAGGCGACCGGTGTGCGACTAGTCGTCGTCGATGAACGGAGACGCTTCCTCGATGCGCTCGCCGGTGTAACCGACCCAGAGACGAAGCGGAAGATCATCGGACGCGAGTTCATCCGCGCCTTCGAAGCGGCAGCGAGTGAGATCTCGCGCGATGAGAAGGTCGAGTACTTAGTACAAGGAACGCTCTATCCCGACATCGTCGAGTCAGGGGGTGGAACTGGGACTGCCAACATCAAGTCACATCACAACGTCGGCGGTCTTCCCGAGGATCTGGAATTCACTCTCATAGAACCGCTTCGTTCCCTCTTCAAGGATGAGGTGCGAGCAGTAGGAGCGCTTCTTGGTCTTCCAGAAGAGATCGTCTGGCGTCAACCTTTCCCAGGACCGGGCCTAGGAATTCGGATCATCGGTGAAGTTACTGAAGAAAGACTTAGAGTTCTTCGTTCAGCCGACTTGATCGCTCGTGAAGAACTAAAATCCGCTCAGTTGGATCGAACGATCTGGCAATGCCCCGTCGTATTGCTCGCTGATGTCAGGAGCGTCGGAGTACAAGGAGATGGCAGGACTTATGGCCATCCGATCGTATTGCGACCTGTGACAAGTGAGGACGCGATGACGGCAGATTGGGCTCGAGTGCCCTACGAGGTGTTGGAACGGATCTCAACTCGCATCACCAACGAGGTGCGAGAGGTGAATCGAGTGATACTCGATATCACGAGCAAGCCACCCGGCACCATCGAATGGGAATAACTCGTACCTAACCCGCGGAAAGACCTACATTCGGAGTGGTGATATCGATGAGCAAGCGAATCGGATTCGCTCTTTCTTTCGTGCTGGCATTCTCACTCCTTAGCGTTGCTCCAGTCTCTGCAGATGAGAAGATCAAGCCACAGAGAGTCAATAAGAGCGTCAAGGGTGAACGCTGTAAGCCCACTGATGCGATCGGACATGCTCCCACCGATGTGGTGATCCCAGAGCGAGTCTTGACCTCCCGCGAGATCACTCGCGCCATGAAGCAGATCGTCTTGGATACCAATTGCGGCGATATCGTCATCCAGCCGAACTATCGTGCTCGCATCGCGCTGACTGCGATGAATGCGCTGATTCGCGGTGGCTTCTATGACATGTCACTCTGTCACCGTCTGACCACAGAGAAGTTATTCGTCTTGCAATGTGGGGATCCGACTGCGACTGGAAAAGGTGGACCTAACTTCACATACGGCGTCGAGAACCTTCCGGAGTTGGTCGAAAGCAACTACCCAGAGGGAACGGTTGCAATCGCAAATTCAGGCACACCTAATAGCAATGGAAGCCAATTCTTCATCGTCTACCAAGACACCACCTTGCCGCCGAACTACACCATCTTTGGTCGAG
>Ga0164292_10003537_pt1 | contig 12748 bp, 12 predicted proteins | sample GEODES117metaG_FD_111486 | JGI IMG/M metagenome (GOLD analysis project Ga0164292, IMG submission 111486) | Eutrophic lake water microbial communities from Lake Mendota, Wisconsin, USA - GEODES117 metaG | ecosystem: Environmental > Aquatic > Freshwater > Lake | place: USA: Lake Mendota... | reverse complement strand
CGGCATGCGACCACCCTCGGGTGCCGCCTTCACAACTTACTTCTCAGGTGAGCTTTGATCTTTACTTTCGTTAACATCTTTAGTGTCATCGCTCTTCATCTCCTTCATCTCGCTCTTAAAGACGCGTAATGACCGACCAAAGTAGCGCGCAGCATCTGGGAGACGTTTTCCTCCAAAGAGAACTGCGACGATAAGAATTAACCAAATCCAATGAGAGGGCTGACCTACACCTGACATAACTAAGCTCCTTTGCCTCGCTGGCCACCTCGGCCCTGCGCTCTATGAGGTAAAGCTATCTCATTGCGGGAAGGAATCAACTGTAAAGTGCGAGCACCTTTCTGGCGGTGAGTCCAATTTCACTTCGCAAAGGTTGATCTGCCAAGACCTGGATATCAGGGGCGCCGGCGAGGACATTGCGGAGCAGCCAATCGGACGAGAAGACCGGCAGGGCAACGATGCCGGAGGGGTCCAATTCTTTAACCCCGAGTTCTTCGGAAATGGCCCTACGGTTGCCGCTGATTTCCAGTTCTACGATAACAACCTCCTCCGGGAGATCTGCATGCACGGCAGGGTGAGCGAGTGAATCAAGTGATGCAAGAACCGAAATTCGATCAACTCGGAACCTGCGGAAAGATTGCGCCAGGCGACAGTAAGCGCTGAGGTAAGTGTGGCCTTCACTGGTGATGATCTCCAGCGGTTCGATATCTCTCTGGCTTACTTGGTCCTTGCTCGTTGAATGATAGGAAATCGAAAGCGCAACGCGCTTTTCGATAGCACGTGTAATCTCTGCCACCGTTGCAATGGTGGAATCGGATTCGGCTGCAACCGCACCTTCAGAAAGATTGGATAAAAGCTCAATCAGGTCTCGGATTTCATCTGAGACTCCGGGATGCTCTCCCTCCAAAGAGTCTCGCAGAATTTCTAGCCCGAGCAATAAGGTTGCTATCTCCGTAAATGAGAGAGCTCGTGGCAAATCCAGCGGATCATGATTATTGATGGTTACAAATCCGGACTCGAAGAAAACTTCTATTAACTCATACGGTGTATAGCCAGGAAGCCCACACATCGAGAGCGTGGTTAACTCCTTTGCCATCTCTTTCTCGGTTACGTCAAACTCAGCAGCCAAGGTCTTTAACGATATAAACGAATGTGTCGACAGATATGGCACAAGGTCGAGCATTCTCGCAACTTCTTTCAGGGGTGCGCTGAATTCAGGCATGTAAGGCCACCAAGTGTTGGAGTTTCGAGATTACTAGCTGTTGCAACTCTGGTGGAGATATCACTTTAACATCCTCGCACTGCCACAGAATCTTTCGGACCAACCAATCCTGATCTTGGTAAGAAACTTCGCAGAGGTCCCAATCAGAGTCAAGCTCTGTGATGGTGGCCAGTGCGCGAAGTACATTGCCGCGACCTTTCCGGATTGCTATCGATGCTCGCGAAGTAAGGCATTGATTGGCTAGATGTTCACTCAATAGTTCTTGATTAACATCAAATGCACCGGCCGGACCACTCGTGCTGGCAGTGGCAGCAAATCGGTCCAACCTAAATGTGCGGATCTCACTCTTTGCAACATCTAACCCAAGGAGATACCAATATCCGCTTCGACGGTAGAGACGATACGGCGCGACACTTCGTGATTGCGGTTGGGAGTGCGCGTTGTAATACTCGAATGCAAGCAAACGTTTCTCAGAGATAGCATCGAGGATTATTGGAACGTCGGCCGGAGCCTCTGGAAGGACTAAGTTATCCACGGCGAGATTTTCAAAATCTGATTCAATACCTAACGCCTTCAATTTCCGTAAGGCGGTATGGGCGCTCTCCCCGAGCAAAGCTTTTTTCCAAGCAAGGGAGGCGTGGGAAAGCAACATCAATTGAGTCGGAGATAGTTGATTGAGCTGCAGTGAATACTTTTCGGGCTTAATGCGATATCCAGCTTCATCCTCAAAAAGTGGATCAAAGGATCCAAGTTCAATCTCAATGCCCAACGACCGCAAATCATCTTTATCTCGTTCGAACATTCGGTCGCGCGCCTCGGGTTCGCCGTCATATCCTGCGACCGTCTTAAAAATCTCAGCTTTAGTGAGGTATCTCTTAGTGGCAAGCAGTGCGATGGTGAGATTTACCAATCGCTCACTCTTCTGGGACACCGTATGCGCCCTTCGCTGGTCGTCGTCTACGTGCGAGCACTTCTACACCGGGCGCCATTCGTCGGCTCTGAATTAAAAAGCCGGTATGACCAATCATTCGTTGTTGAGGTCTGACCGCAAGACCTTCATGATGCCAGCCTCGTACTAGGGTCTCACTGCTCTCGGGCTCGGTGAAGCAGCCATTGTCTTTCAGCGCTTCCGCTGTTGCCGACAGTTGTGTTGTTGTTGCGACGTACGCTAAGAAGACTCCACCCGGGCGCAGATTCTCGGCCGCCATCGCAACGCACTCCCATGGTGCCAACATATCCAAGATCACCCGATCGAAGGGTTCGGAGAAATTTTGGTCCTGCACCGAACCAACATCCAAGCGCCACTGTGTTGGCAGCGCACCAAAATAATCAGTGACATTCGAAGTCGCATTTGCGGCAAAATCTTCTCGACGTTCAACGCTATGGAGAAAACCTTTCTCACCAATTGCACGAAGAAGTGAAAGTGTCAGCGCACCACTACCGACTCCTGCTTCAAGCACCCGAGCGCCAGGATAAACATCTGCGACTCCCACAATCATGGCAGCATCTTTGGGATAGACGATGGTTGCTCCGCGCGGCATGGTCAATACGTAATCTGCTAACAGTGGAATGAAGGCGGTAAATTTTAGTCCAGCAGTAGTGCTCACTACAGATCCCTCTGGCAAACCAATGAGTTCGTCATGAACGATCCACCCTTTATGAGTGTGCCACTCTTTGCCAGGCGTGATGGTGAAGCTGTAGAGCTTTCCCTTGGGATCGGTTAATTGGACACGATCTCCGGCCTGGAAGTAGCCGCTCTTGCTTTCATCTTTTGTGGACACGGTGGAATCTTAGGCGAGATAGGCGAAGTCAGGTGGATGTGAGCGCTAAGGTCGCCTGATGGAGCAGAGAGTTCTTCGCCTATCCCCCAGTCGAGTAAACGACTTCACCAATTGTCCGCGCCTATAAGTACCGCGCTATTGAAAATCTTCCGGAAAAGCTCAGTCTCGATGCCGAACGTGGGAAGTTGGTGCACGCAGTACTTGAGGATCTCTTTGAGCTTCCTCGCGACCAACGAGTAGAGAGTACAGCGATTGAACTACTACCTGAGAAGTGGGCCAATCATCAAGTTGAAAAGCCCGAAATCACAAAGGCAGTGCTGGATGAGAAAGAATGGCTAGATCGAGTGAAATCACTTCTCTCGACCTACTTCATGTTGGAAGACCCCAGCACATTTGACTCCACCTATCGAGAACTGCACCTCGAGCGAGATATGAGCGATGAGGTCTATCTCCATGGCTATGTAGACCGCCTGGATATCGCGGCAACAGGTGAAGTGCGAATCGTGGATTACAAAACCGGAAAGTCCCCTAAGCCTGGATGGGAAGAGAAAGCGCTCTTCCAACTTCGAGTCTATGCCTTGCTGTATTGGCGAGGCGAAGGAGTAATACCGCGACTTCTTCAGCTGCTCTATCTTGGAGATGGCAGAAGTGTGAAGAGTTCTCCCACTGAGAAAGAGCTGATTGCAACTGAGCGAATTCTGACCAACATCTCACAAGAAATTCTTACTGCGATCGAGACCGATCACTTTCCGACTAAGAAATCTAGGCTCTGTGACTGGTGCTCCTTCAAAGAGATTTGCCCAGCTTTTCAGAAGTGATTCCGCGCTTCCCTTTCATAATTAATTCGCGTTAAAGTATTTTGCCTCAGGATGGTGCACGATAATCGCTGATGTTGACTGCTCTGGATGCAATTGGAACTCTTCCGAAAGTTCAACACCGATACGTTCTGGTTCGAGCAATTCGCATAGCAATGTCTGTTGTTCGATATCAGGGCAGGCCGGGTAACCAAAAGAATATCGAGAGCCGCGATAGCCCTGATCAAGGATTCCTTGCAAATCTGGCGAATCTAGATTTCTCACTGCGAGCTCTTCCCGGATGCGCGCATGCCAATGCTCGGCTAGCGCTTCAGTCAACTGAACAGATAAGCCGTGTAGTTCGAGGTACTCACGATAAGAATTGCTTGCAAACAATTCATTTGCGGCTTTGCTGATTGTGTTACCCATTGTGACCACATGGAAGGAAACAACATCAACCTTGCCAGAGTCGCGTGATGCAAAGAAATCAGAGATACATAAGCGACGGTCTCGACGTTGGCGAGGGAAGGTGAATCTCATTCTCTCCGTGCCCTCGAGTGGTCCTTCGTGGTGCAAAATAATGAGGTCATTTCCTTCACTGACACATGGGAAGTAACCGTAGACAACGGCCGCCTCGAGCCAACTTTTGGAAGCTACCTCATTGAGTAGCGCACGAAGTCGAGGACGCCCTTCTTCCTCGACCATCTTCTCGTATTCACCGCGTGCGCCTTTAAGTCCCCACTGACCAACAAAGAGCGCTCGTTCGTCGAGCATTCCAACATAGTCGGCAATCGGCAAACCTTTTACGATTCTGGAACCGAAGAAAGGTGCTTTCGGGATCTCGATATCACTTGCCACATCACTTCTGGTGGTATCTGCAGTCGTGAGTTCACTCTCTTTCGCTACCGCCTTTACTCGACGCTCCCGAAGTTCCGGCAGCGCGACCCCAGGTACGCCCTTCTTTACACCCATGATCGCATCCATCAAACGCAAACCTTCAAAGGCGTCGCGCGCATAACGAACTTCGCCAGGAAAAATCGCGGCTAAATCTTGTTCGACATATGCTCTGGTAAGCGCTGCTCCGCCGAGAACAACTGGCCACTTCTGATCTAGCCCGCGCGCTGTGAGTTCTTGCAGATTCTCTTTCATGACTACCGTCGACTTAACAAGTAATCCACTCATTCCAATTGCATCAACATTGTGTTCCAACGCGGCATCAATGATCTGATTTACTGTCTGTTTAATGCCGATATTGACGACGTTATATCCGTTGTTGGAGAGGATGATGTCGACTAAGTTTTTGCCAATGTCATGCACATCGCCTTTTACTGTGGCCAGGAGCATCGTTCCGCGACCACCATCTTCTAGTTTCTCCATATGGGGTTCTAGGTAGGCGACGGCGCTCTTCATGACTTCTGCGCTCTGCAGCACGAACGGTAGTTGCATCTCGCCCTTACCGAAGAGCTCACCTACAACTTTCATGCCCTCCAGTAAGTGATCATTGATAATTGCAAGTGGTGCAATCGAGCGCGAGAGCGCCTCATCGAGATCTTCGTTCAGACCTACTTTTTCACCATCGATAATTCGGCGCTGTAGACGCTCTTCCAGAGGTAGCGCGGCAAGTTCGGCGGCGCGGGTTTGTCTACTCGTCGTGAGTTCGACCCCTTCGAATAATTGGAGGAATTCAGTGAGTGGATCATAAGTACAGTTATCGCCATCATAAACGCGACGGTCGTAGATGAGATCCAGAGCGACCTCGCGTTGTTGTTCTTCGATTCTGGCCATCGGCATAATCTTTGAAGGGTGCACAATTGCCGAAGAGAGTCCAGCCTGGGTACATTCGTGAAGGAATACGGAGTTCAGAACGACTCTAGCGGCCGGATTGAGGCCAAAGGAAACATTGCTGACACCTAAAGTTGTTTGCACATCTGGAAACTCGGTCGTCAGAGCGCGAATTGCGTTGATAGTTTCAATTCCATCTCGACGAGTCTCTTCTTGACCAGTAGCAATAGGGAAAGTGAGGGCGTCAATCATGATGTCAGAGACTTTCATCCCCCAATTGGTGGTCAAATCCTTGATCAATCGCTGAGCCACTCGCAGTTTCCATTCTGCGGTTCGAGCTTGTCCTTCTTCGTCAATCGTAAGTGCAACAACTGCCGAACCGTGCTCTTTTACTAACGGCATGATGCGAGCAAAACGAGAAGTGGGTCCATCGCCATCTTCGTAATTGACAGAGTTGATGATGCAACGTCCGCCGAGTGCTTCTAGCCCGGCCTTGATTACGGCAGGTTCGGTTGAATCAAGCATAATCGGAAGCGTTGAGGATGTCGCAAAACGTGATGCAACTTCGAACATATCGCGGGCGCCATCACGGCCGACATAATCAACTGACAAATCGAGGATGTGTGCGCCATCTCTGATTTGATCTCGAGCGATTTCAACGCACCCTTGCCAATCTTCGGCGACCAAAGCTTCTCTAAATGCTTTAGATCCATTGGCGTTGGTTCGCTCACCGATGGCGAGATAAGTGCGATCTTGTCGCAATGAAACAGATTGATACAGCGATGAGACGGAAGGATCCTCAGACGTTGTACGCACTCGATTCTCTTTCGACTTTAACTTCTCGACCACCGCCGCCAAATGAGCCGGAGTCGTGCCGCAACAGCCTCCGATGAGGGTCAATCCGTAATCATCGACAAATGTTGATAGCGCCAGTGCTAGCTCATCTGGAGAGAGTGGGTAACTTGCGCCATTAGGACCTAAGACTGGCAGGCCAGCATTTGGCATCACAGATATTCCTACTTCAGAATTCTTCGACAGATACCGAAGATGCTCTGACATCTCAGCGGGACCGGTGGCGCAGTTAAGGCCGATCAGATCAATATCGAGATTTTCCAGCACGTTCAGCGCTGCGCCAATCTCAGAGCCAAGCAACATGGTGCCGGTAGTTTCGACAGTCACCTGCGCAATCAGTACTACGTCGCGGCCACACTTTTCAATTACCTCACGAGCTCCGTTGACGGCAGCCTTTGCTTGCAATAAATCCTGGGTCGTCTCAATCAAAAGCGCATCTGCACCGGCATCTACCAATCCTTGTGAAGCAAGTGCGTAAGCATCTTTGAGCTTTTGATAACTTGTATGGCCAAGGGTAGGTAATTTGGTACCCGGTCCTAGCGAGCCAAGGACGAAGCGAGGATGCTCCAGGGTTGAGTATGCATCTGCGGCGGCACGTGCAATATCTCCGCCGGCCTTCGCTAATTCATAAATTCGATCTTCGATTGCATATTCAGCCAGGTTTGCCCAATTTGCGCCAAAGGTATTTGTCTCAATCGCGTCGACACCCACCGCTAAGTATTCGTCGTGAACTGAGCGGACGATATCGGGACGGGTGACATTGAGAATCTCATTGCACCCTTCCATATTCTGGAAATCCTCCAAGGAGGGATCGGCTGCCTGCAACATGGTGCCCATCGCACCATCGGCAATAAGCGGGCGTAATTTCATGGCGGCGCGGAAGGCTCCGTCGCGAGGTCGCTGAGATAGAAGCTCACTCGTCATAGAGCGAAGGTTACCGTAAGGTGTCACTTGTGGAGATTCATATGATTCCTGAGCTACGCAATCCAATTATGGTGATTGCTTTTGGTGGGTGGAGCGATGCTGGAGAAGCAGCTACTGGCCTGGTATCTCACTTACTGCAATCCATGGGCCCGCACGCTAAGCCAGAACTGATTGCAGAAATCGACTCGGAAGATTTCTACGATTTCCAAGTGAACCGGCCGCTGATTCTCATCAGTGATTCATTGGTCCGAAATTTGACGTGGCCAGGAGTTGAGATCTTTGCTCTCGCAAATCCCCAGGGCGAACGTGATTTTGTTCTGGTACGTGGGGTTGAGCCTTCCATGAGATGGCGAAGCTTTGCTGCCGAACTTCTGGATTTTGCCGACGATTGTGAAGTTTCGCTCGTCATCTCGGTCGGTTCAATGTTGGCCGATACGCCGCATAGTCGCGATATCCCTGTCTCCGGAACTGGTGCACATCCAGAAATTGCACAACGCTTGGGAGTCGAGGTGAGTCGCTATGAAGGACCCACCGGAATTCTCGCTGTGATTCAAGATGCCTGCGTCAAACGCGGGATAGATGCAGTGGCACTGTGGGCCGCTATCCCTCACTATGCCAACGGCACTCCATCACCAAAAGCGATTCTTGCCCTGCTTAACGGCCTGGAGGACTTTCTTCAGATCTCGCTTCCGCAATCAGATTTAGCAAGTGCTGCTCTCGAATGGGAGGCAAGTGTCTCTGCTCTTGTCAGCGAGGATAGCGATCTCGCCGAATATGTTGCCTCGCTCGAGCAGAGCAAAGACTCTAACCTGCTCGCCGAAGATAACGGTGAAGAACTTGCGCGCGAAGTTGAACGTTACTTACGACGACATATCAATGATGAGCGAAAAAATGTGGAAACGATCGAAGATGACTCAGAGAGTCAACCCTAAGAGTCCATCAATAGCTCTTGATAGTTCTCCAGCTTGACCACCGGAGGCACCCGATTCCGAAGATTGAATCCATTCTTGAATGAGGCGTAGCGCTCGCGGAGTGTCGAGATTATCTGATATGGCGGCTGCTATCCCAGCAATCACAGTGTGAGTTGGCGCTACCTCCATCATCGAAAGCGCAACTCGCAAACGGGAAATCCACATCTGCGCATCAGCGAGCAGTTCATCGCTCCAATTTCGATCCAACGAGTAATGGCTCTTCATTAGCGCCCATCGAATAGCCTCTGGTGCCGTACCAGCTTCAATCAACTGTGAGACAAAAACCAGATTGCCCAATGACTTACTCATCTTTACGCCATCTAGCGCAATCATGCCAGCGTGCACATAATGTTCAGCAAACTCTCTCTGATTCATCGCCTTCGATTGCGCAGCAGACATCTCGTGGTGCGGGAAGATTAAATCGCTACCTCCCCCTTGAATATCAATCGAGGTTGCGCTCCCGGTATCGGGTTCGAGGTACTTCAGCGCAATGGCGCAACATTCGATATGCCATCCCGGCCGACCGTCACCGATTGGTGAAGACCATCCTGGCTCGCCTTCACGTTGGGCCAACCACAAAAGAGCGTCGAGTGGATCAGATTTACCTATGCGCGCAGGATCGCCGCCGCGTTCGGAAAAAATCTGCGCCATCTCTTCTTCTGAGAGATGGCTACGCCGCCCGAAATCGTTATCTGAACGAACTTTGAAGTAGAGATCTTTCTCAACGAAGTAAGTTGTGCCACTTTTCTGCAGCGTCTCGATTGCTTCAATGACCAAAGGCATTGCCTCGACTACACCGATGTAATGATCGGGTGGAATCACGTGGAGATTGACCATATCGCCGCGGAAGAGATCAATTTGAGATTGCGCTAATTCACGCCAATCTACGCCATCGCGAGCAGCTCTCTCTAAGAGCGGATCATCAATGTCAGTAATGTTCTGCACATAACGAACGGTCGCCCCACCTGCGCGTAGGTAGCGATTAATCAAATCGAATGTTAAATACGTTGCGGCATGACCTAGATGGGTAGCGTCATAAGGAGTGATTCCGCAGACGTATATTCGATAGATCTCTTTCTGGGTTACTTCGTTGATACTCCCCCGGGCAGTATCAAAAAGTCGCAATGGCGGAATATCACCTGAGATATTAAGTGTCGGAATTGCAACACTAGGCCACGAGTTCATGGCGTAACAGTAATACCTTTCCTGCTAAAACGGCGGCCAAGGTACAGCTGGCCACTCTGGATTAGGTACCGGAAAGGTCGATGTCGCAATCAGACGTTCGATCCGATTGTGCAGCGCCTTCATCTCTTCTTGGTTGATAAGTTCTTTCAGCTCACTATTTTCGTTCATCTGGATTAAGAGTTCGCGAAGTTGGTTGATTTCCGCACTCGATAAATCAGTTCCGGCCCATTGCCACAAAACAGTACGTAATTTATCTTCCTGATGGAAGGTAACTCCGTGATCACAGATGAAGAGACGACCGTTGCGATCCGGAAGAAGGTGTCCGATCTTTCGATCGGTATTATTTATTACAGCATCAAAGAGGGCAGTAGCACGCAGGCTCGGGGCTTCGGTTCGGAAGAATTGCGCAAGATCAACTGACTCATCGATATCTATCCATTGCTGAACTGCGCCCAACCCGAATGGACCCTCTCTTAAAATGGTAAGTGGCACCAAATTGAAATTCCCAATTTCGCTGATAATAAATGCGGCTCGTTCGCGCGAGGCAAGATTGCCACTGTCGAAATCCCACAATGGTCGCTCACCTGAAATCGGCTTATAGATGGCGTCAATTGTTTGATCTTCGTGCGTGATTGTTATGAAGAGCGTGGCATTGGAGGCATCTACCAGACGACCGGCAACTTTAATCTCACCTAATTCGAGTGCGAGTTGCAATTCATGAATCATCGTCGATAACCATTGGCTCGAGCGCAGAGATGACCAGTTGAATTGATGGGCATTGCGCAGAACGGGCAAGGCAGGCGTCCTGCGCCCATGAGCGCATCCGCGCGATCGGCAAAGATGAGGGCTTGATTGGCTTTGATGAAGATGCGGACGATTTCGATATCTCCCATTAAGTCATCTTCTGCATCTTCCGCTTCATCACCATCACTTTCTCGAAGGTCTACCTGAATGAGTTCATTGTCATCATCAAAGAAGAGCGCCATAGAACCCACTCGAAAATCATCTTCAATCGGGGTATCAAGGGGCGCCACATCTTTGGCAGCAGCCGGTATCTGTGTCAGCGGATGCATCAACTTAATCTCTTTAACCATATATCTCAGTCGCTCGGCTAACGCCTGAACCTGACTTTTTTCGACCGAGACAGTCGCGCCAGCAAAAGCGCTACGTACTTGGATGAAGAATGCCCGCTCCCCTGGCTGACCGACGGTTCCGCAGACAAATCGTTCTACGTTATCGAAAATTCTTATCATCTGGTTCCTACAATACTGCTGAGATCACTGGCGCTATTGATAGTGAGAACGTTTACCCCGTGTGCACTCTTTTGTATAACAGTAAATGATGCTTGCGAGATCTCGATGCGTTGAAAGGTATCGATGTGCGCATCCAAGTAATGAACAGCAATCAACTTGATTAGATCCGAGTGCGAAACAATCAGATGCGCTTTCTTGCCTCGTTCTTGCAGCAACTCTTCACATCCTGAGATGGCTCGTCGCTGAGCCTGCCGGAACGATTCACCGCCCGGAAATTTCACTTGAGATGGGCGCTCTTGAATCGGTCTCCATAGCTCCGAACGTCTCAACGAAGAGAGCTTTCTTCCGCTCCAATCGCCGTAATCCATTTCGGTGAACTCTTCGCGGATATCGAGCTTTTCAATGTGGGATGAAAACTTGCTCGCGAGCCAGGGATCTACGGTGAGCTGACAGCGAGTGATGGGACTCAGATGTACTTGATCCACAACGGCTTTGCCAATTCTGGTAACCAAGTCGTGAGATTGCTTCACGCCTTTCTTGGATAGTAAAACACCCGGAACTCGACCAGCTAAAATATTGGATTCATTGGCCTGTGAATGTGCATGCCGAAGAAAAATCAGTGTGCTCATCAAAGACCCTCCATCAGTGTCGAAACTGTGCGCAAGACACGAACTCGCCTGAACTAAGGCTATCGAGTAAATTCGAACTCGTCTTGCTAGGGTCGCGCACATGGAGTTAAGAAGAGCTGGAAAGAGTGGGCTCTCACTCTCCCGTTTGGGGCTTGGCACGATGACCTGGGGTCGCGACACTGACACTCATGAGGCGGCAGATCAATGTCGCGCCTTTATTGAGGCAGGTGGCAATTTTCTAGATACTGCCCCGACCTATGGCGATGGAGATGCAGAACGCGTCATCGGTGGAATGATTGGAACTCTCTTTAATCGCGAACAGGTTGTCATTGCCACAAAAGCCGGTCTACAACTGCTTGCCGGTCAGCGCATTGTCGATAACACGAGAGCATCTCTCATCAGTGAACTCGATAAATCTCTGGCGCGACTGGGAACAGAGTATGTAGATATCTGGCAGATTCAGGGGTGGGATTCCAAGATAGCCCTCGATGAGACGCTCTCGGCCCTGGACTATGCCTACTCCTCGGGCAAGGCGCGTTATGTCGGAATTTCAAACTTCTCAGGATGGCAGAGCGCTCGGGCAATCACACTGCAAGAACTGCATTCCATGAAAGCGCCTATCGTTACGGTTCAGTCAGAGTACTCACTGCTTAATCGTCGAGTAGAAGAAGAAGTTCTCCCTGCAGTCGATGAGATGAACGTTGGCTTCCTTGCGTGGGCGCCGCTAGGACGTGGGGTGCTCACCGGAAAGTATCGCCGCGGAATTCCAAGCGATTCCAGAGCGGCTGCGCCACATTTTATGAAACACATCGAGCCTTATCTCGATGATCGTTCATCTCGGGTAGTAGAAGCAGTCGCAGTTGCCGCCGAAGGATTAGGTTTTGCCCCTCTTGAAGTAGCTCTGGCGTGGGTGCGCGATAACCCACTCGTGACATCGGCAATTGTTGGCGCCCGCACCGGTGCCCAGTTGCGAGGGATCCTCAGCACCGAAGAGATTACTTTGCCGGCAACTATTCGAGAAGTGCTCGATGAGGTGTCAGCAGTTCTCTAAGAAGTTCTTCAGCGAACGAACTCCGAAATGCATACCATCTACTGGAATGCGCTCATCTACTCCGTGAAACAAGGCCATGAAATCTAGATCTGGCGGAAGCCGCAGCGGACTAAATCCATACCCCACAATTCCGAGTTCGGATAGAGCCTTGTTATCGGTTCCGCCACTCATGAGGTACGGAACTGGAACACCTTCAGGATCTTCACTGACAATAGCGGCACACATTGCATCCACTAAAGGTCCACCAAAATCAACCTCTAACGCGATATCGCGGGTGATAGTTTCGACTCGAATATCTGGACCAACT
>Ga0164292_10003535_pt1 | contig 12752 bp, 8 predicted proteins | sample GEODES117metaG_FD_111486 | JGI IMG/M metagenome (GOLD analysis project Ga0164292, IMG submission 111486) | Eutrophic lake water microbial communities from Lake Mendota, Wisconsin, USA - GEODES117 metaG | ecosystem: Environmental > Aquatic > Freshwater > Lake | place: USA: Lake Mendota, Wisconsin... | reverse complement strand
TCGAGATCCCCACCGCCGCGGCCGACCTCTGGTTCAGCGCCGACCCCCGCCGAGAGGGCGGGCTCGCGCTTCGGATCCAGCCGACCTCGCGGGAGGCGGCAGAGTTCACCTGGATCCGGCCGGGGGTGGATTTCGAACTGCTTGCGCCGGTGCCGGGACGCGCCCTCCCCCTCGGCGTCATCGACGGCGAGGCGATGCTGCTCATCAGCCGCCCCGGCGCGCAATCGCAGGTGATCCGGGTGCGCGCCGAAGGGATGCGCCCCGCCTGAACTATTTTGGGGTAGCGACCCCATAAACCACCCGGCCGCGCCGTCTAGGGGGGGTCAGCAAGACAAACCACCCCGGAGACGGCCATGCCCAAGCTCTTCCTCGACCCCGCCACCCTCACCCTCTCGCGCCCCCAGTCGGCGGGCGAGCTCACGGTGCTCCCGCTGTTGCGGCCCGGCACGGCCGAGCCCGGCTACCTCACGCTCGGCGAGGCGCTCGCGCGCGGCCTCACCCGGGTCACCGAGGTGTCGGAGGGCGGCAGCGTGCCGCAGCTGCTCTTCATCAACGACGCGATGCGCCCCGTGCTGCTGCTCGACGGCGAGGAGCTCGTCGGCGCGAAGCAGAACCGCGTGCTCAACCTCACCGTCCTCGCGCCCGCGCACGCCAAGACCGAGATCCCGGTGTCCTGCATCGAGCAGGGCCGCTGGCACTGGCGGTCGCGGCAGTTCCGGGACGCGGACCGCACCCTCTTCGCCACCGCCCGCGCCGCCAAGATGGCGCAGGTGACCGAGTCCCTACGGCAGGGCCGCGGCCACCGCTCCGATCAGGGCGCGATCTGGGAGTCGATCAGCGAGAAGTCCGCGAACTTCGGGACGTACTCCGCCACCGGCGCCGCCTCGGACATCTACGAGAGCCGCCGCGACTCGCTCGATCAACTCGTCTCGCAGATCACGCCGCTGCCCGACCAGGTGGGCGCCGCGTTCATCGTGCGCGGCCGCCTCGTCGGCGCCGAGCTCTTCGACTCGCCGCGCACTTTCGCGCAGCTGCTGCCCAAGCTCGTGCGCAGCTACGGCCTCGACGCCCTTGACCACAGCCTGCCGCGGGACAACGCGCCGGCGGCGGTCGACGGCGAGTTCCAGGCGTTCCTCGAGCAGCTCCTCGCCGCCGCCACCCTGCGCCGCCCGGCAGTCGGCCTCGGCGAGGACCTGCGGATCGAGGACAAAGAGATGGTCGCCGCCGCGCTGGTGCACGAGGGGAAGGTGGTGCACTTGTCGGCGTTTGTGAGGGAGAGATGAGTGCGGCGTGCGAGACTGACGACGCACATGACGAACAGGCGACCGCAGGCTCTGAACTAAAGTAGTTTGAAAAACAGATCAACGTCAGGAGCCACCTACTCCGGTTCTAAGCAGATACGAAATTCTGGGATAATGTCAGGCAAATAACCGTGCCCATCTCACGCCGCATTCCACAGCGCACACAAGCGCATGAAATGTCGTTCTGACCATGTGATGGTGAGCACGCCACCCGCCACTTTTGCGTTAACTTGGCGCATTGACTCCGTACCGCCCGCTATCTCCGCCTTGAAGTGCAGGATTTTTTCCTCGACGCTATCAAGCCATTCGAATTCCGCGTACATGAACTGCGCTGCTACATCAGCGCATAAACAAAGCATATTCCCTGGATCGTTCAAGTACTCCGCCTCCAGCCGCGGGACAAGACTTAAAGCCTCGAAATAGTTCTCCCCTGTCCGCTTCGTGAAAGTCCGGCCCGTAACCTGGCAGCACCCGTTATATTGCTGTTGGAGGAACTCCCGCGCGGGCTTGTTGGATGATGACTCGCGCGTGATCGTGAAGTTGACGAAATTCCGACGCATTCGGTTATCCACGAGAGCCTTGGCAACCGCGTCCTCCGCATTCTTACGATAGCGTTCCGGATTCGACACCGGTGCCGCCCCTGCAAGTACTTCATCGGGGCGTACAGCTCCAGCTCGATGGATGCTCTGTATGCCCTCCTTGAAGCTCTTGAACGCCGGAGCCTGTCGCTCCACAGGGATGAGCTTGTCGAATTTCGCCAACTCCTCCTCAGAAGCGGTCATCATGAACTCGGCCAACCTCCGCTTTCTCGCGTCACCGCGCGCAAGGACGGCAATCGCCTCCTGCTCCTCGGATTTTCGCATCCCAAGCCTGTCGGCAAGCACTCTTGCAGCAGTTGACGCCGTCTCGAACTCGCTCGGCAACTCCTCGAGGATGATCTCGCCCGGGCTAAGAAATGTGCCGGCCTTGCTTGGAAGCCAAGCAGTGTTCGTCAACAGAAGTCCCGTGTTCGAAATCACTTCCTTACGCTTGGCATTCTCGAAAGTTTGTCGGCTCGACGATTCGACGAAACCTCTGATGCAGTTCGCATCCTCCAGAAGAAGCTGCCATATAAGTTGGCTCCGAATGAGAGTCGGCTTCTGTAGAGCGCGTGCGAGGCCTTCAATCTCCCAGTCCGGATCAAAGCCGTCGATTCCACGCTTGTGCCAGCCGTGCAAACTCGTTATCGACACATATCCACGATAGTCCTTGCCGCGTCGGTACACGCGTGGCGTCCGCGCAACGCCCATGGAAACCAACGCTTCAATCTCGTTTTTGTCGTAAGTATCCGGCGGAGTCAAATAGAGCGTCTCGTCACCCTCAAGGTAATGTTCGATGTCAGGAGCATCGAGGTATAGCTCGGACGGCTTGACGAGCTTGGGTTCGTCTCTTTTGTTTGAGAGGACGCCGAAGAGAAACGCCGTGTTCTCGACTGCCTGCAGAAGTCTTGACCGTCTTTCATGTGAGTCGGTGGCAAGGCCGGCAATCACTATCCGGAAATCTTTTCTCCACCGCTCGACACTGACCTTCGTGTCGACGACCTTGTACTTTGGAAGAATCTTGGTAAGGACAAAATCGGCCAAATCCGGCGGCTCAATACCCAGCCCTTTCTGGAAGATATCGATGACATCCTGATCATCGAGCATAGACGCCCTGACCAACGGAAGATTGTTCAACTTTAGAAATCCGGCTGGCGGCGGCAAGTAGGCGTTCGGCTGACCATTCTCACCTTTGGCTGTGACGTGCTCTCCGCTCTCTAGCCGAACAAGCGCTACTTTACGGAAGGGATGGAAGCCCACCTCCCCGACATAGCGCAGCAAGCCCACCAGCCACGCATCGTCTTGGGCCTCCAGAAATCCGACCGTCAAGCGTGCGGCTATGCTTTCGGCCGACACCTCCATGTCAGCGGCTAGTGGCTCGGACGCCCATTCAGACCGTTGAAAAAAGCCGGGTTGAGCACGTCGCCTACCAATGAGCATCTGATATAGATGAGGATATCTAGCGCTCGTCAAGGATGGATCCAACCATCGGACGCCCTTGATGTCGAACAAAACCTCCAGCTGCGCGGTATCAAAGACTCTCGTCAACGCGGATCCCCGGGCTATCTTCGCGTGGCGAGCGGACACGAATCCACCCGTTGCGGTAGGCAATAGTGGCAGTCGTTGTAACGCATCCCTGACTGCGGCGTATATGGGATAGAAGAACGACTCTCCCGTAAACCGTTCGGAATCCAAAGGTAGTGCGGAGAGGGCGTCGAGAGAGAGCAGCTTCAGCTTCTTGATGTGCTGGAGCGATTCAACCAGAAGATTTGCGCTCTGCTGGACTAGTCGGCGATTGAACTCGTCATCCTCTGGAATGTTGTCTCGGGCGGGTGTCGTTCTGTAGGGAGCTTGGAAGATAAGGCCGGTATGCGTCTCCTTGTCGGTCTGGAAGAATACACAAAGCCTCGCGCCCACCACCGGACTTATCGCTCCGCCATCGGACAGTTGTCCCGTCAACTTATAGGCGATCTGTACAAGGCGGCCGGTTCGTTCCGGTCCGTCGGCGCCGACGTCTACGGGGCGCTCATAGACAAGGAAGGAGCTAGCCTCTTCGGCGGCGGTGACGATGAAGAGCTCATGTCCTCCACCGTCCACCTTCCGACTCTCTCGCAGATAGTGCCCTGGCTTGCCATCAGCTTCCCACCGGATCTCGGTGAGGTGTCGGGTGAACAGCAGGGTTTCCGGACCGAGCTTGGCTAGTTTGGCGGCGATTTCCGTTCTTGCAGTAGCGCTCCCCTTCAATTGTTTTTCTTCGATGTATTCGGGACGAAGCGTCTCATGATTGAAGGGAAGCACGAAGCGGGTCTTAGTGCGATCAAGGTCATCGGGGTACGGTAACGCCCGGAGCGTGTAGAGGTCCGTGATCTCAAAGCTCTCTTCGCCTGAGTGAATCCGAGGAGACGCGGTGTACGCGAACACCGACTTGAAACCCAGCCCGAAGTGACCGATTTTCGTTTTATCTGTCTTCCCCTTTCCGAAATAACTTATCCCCTCCACGTCAGCGCTGCTGAACGGCTTCCCGTTGTGTTCGATGACAAGCCGGTCATCGCACACCCTGAACATCACTTCCGTGGCCCCGGCATCGTCCGCGTTCTGCAAAATCTCGAAGACAAAGTGCGCGGTGTCCGCGTACATCGCCACCTGGGACGACCGGGATGCTAGGTCCTTCCCGAGTTGTTCCTCGTTGTGGGCGCTGATTGCGGTGTAGTCGCTCGGCATGCTCTACCCTCTAACTCCCGACGCACAGGATGCCCAAGACAGCGGCGTCAGCCACGATATCCGCCTGGCCGGCCACGCGCTCCAACTCGGAACGGCGACGTTCATAGTCGCGATTGGCAGCCTCGAACTGTCCTTCTTTCATCCGCCGGAGGCGTACGTCAGTCGCCTGATTGCGCTGTTCTTCAAGCAACGCAATCCGTGCCTGATGAGATGCCCTGAGGGACGCAAGCCTGAGCTCGGCGGACTGACTGACAGTCTCGATGTGCTCGCCGCGGGCGCATAGCCAAACGCGATAATGAACGGATTCGAGTCGCTCTTCTTCAGCGACGGTCAACGCTGAAATCGCTTCGGTGGCTGTTGCATCTTCGAGGAGCGTCAAAAGCGCCTTTGCATGCTCCTCGCTCTCGCAGATGGGTTGGAAAGCAAAGGACTCCGTCACGCCCAGAAACTTCCAGCGATATATCGCGAATGGGTAGCGGCCCGGTGCGACGGTGGACGACTTAGCCGAAATCGAACATGAGAGCGTTGCGGAGGGGTCTAGGGACCTTGCGGCCTGTCTTGCCAGCGGATGCGTTGGCGTCACGAACGTCGCCGACCAATCACCCTCGGCCGCCATCGGATCAAAGGTGAGTCGGAGGTACGGGTCGCTCCCCTTAAGCCAGCGCTCCCACGACCGATCTGCAGCACCGAACTGCGATACCTTCTTGAAGTCTTCTATCAACCTGTTGCGCATCTCCTGGTTAAGCTGAACAGTCACCAAGGGCTGGCGGCCCTGTAGCTTGTATGGGCGCCCCTTCTCAAGTGATGACAAGTAGCGCTCAGTGAGGTTGCAGACACGGGAGGGCGTCAACCAGAAGCTCGATGCGCTCTTGATCAACTCCTCATCTTGCTTGGGTACCGAGAGGCCGAACAGCGCACCCTGCTGCTCTTCAAGCAACATCTGTTCCTGCACCATACGGATTTCATTGTCAGCGAGTTGCTGTAGCCGGCGCGCCTGCTCTTCCAATGTCAATTGGAGATTTTCGGCGATACTGCGAATCTCCCGAGTAAGATTCCCGAGAATCTCCTCGCTCCCACCAAGTGCCTGCCGGAAGACCCCGATTCGCAGGAGACACCGTTCATATATCTCTGCATCCACCGTGCCGGGCGTAATGAAGTTGAAGATCGCCACGGTTTCGCTCTTCTGACCATAGCGATCGATACGACCAATACGTTGCTCCACGCGCATCGGATTCCACGGTAAGTCATAGTTGACGATGCCATCGCAGAACTGATAATCAAGCCCCTCGCAGCCGACCTCCGAGGATAACAGTACGTCGATGGCTCTCGGGTCATCCTTTGGGCGGCTGAAACGGTTGCGTAGCTCGCGCCGCTCATCTTCTGGTACATCGCCGTGTATCAGGCCGATACGAACGCTTTCCTCTTGCAGCTTCTCTTCCAGATAGGACAGGGTATGGCGGAAGGTGCTAAACACGAGAAGCTTGTTGTTTGACAGCGCTTGTTTATCCGCGACGACCTTGGCGAAAGCCACGAACTTAGGGTCGACTGAGGAAAGGCTCTTGGCCGTTCGAACGAGGGCTTCAGCGTCCGCACGGAACTCTGCGAACGCCTCGATTATGGTTTGTACGTCATCGTCGGTGTCTGACTCGCTCAATTCGAGCCTGGAGATTTGCCCGGACAGGATGGCCTCCAAGTAAGGCGCCAGACCGAAAACGCAACTTGCAACCTGCCTTCGGATTGTCGTCATCATGAACCGCAGGTTTCGATCGCCATGACGGTGGGCAAGTATCCTGGCGATTAAGTCGAGCACGCCGCGATGCAGCTTCTCCTGCTCTGTAGTGAAGTCGACAGAGACCGTTTCGGGCTTACGAGTGGTGAAGTTACCGATGTCGCGTCGGCGCGTCCGATTAATCATCGGCGCGAAGGTGTAAAGTGACTCCATCTCCCGCACTGCGTTGAGTCGATGTTCGGTTGGGAGCTCTTGCTGACCTAGGGAGTCCAGGAGCGGCTGTACACGCGGATTACCCGACAGGACTGAAGACCCCCAGCTGGTTTTAAGCGCGAGAGCGAGGTGGTCGCGTGCGACGGTCATCCATCCTGGGCCCGCATTGCGTGCAACCTCGATTGCCGCGTTGATGTGCGGGTTCGGCTCCGCCATGTGATCGAATTCCCGCCGACTCGGGAGCAAGTCGGGACGAGCGAGTTGAAGTAAGTTGAATAAGTCGTTATCGCCGAGCTGAATCGGTGTCGCCGACAACAGAACGACGGCCTCCGCGTTATCGCAGAAGTACCTAACTGTTCTGTATGCCCAGGTGTCGGTGTTCCGAATGTGATGCGCTTCATCGACGATGACCAGATCGAACGCGGGCGGCGGATCTAGATCTAAGAGTCCCTTTACTCGACGGCCTTTGCCCTGTTTTCCAAGCAGAAGCGCTTCGTCAAACAGCGAATAAGGGACGATAGACCGCGAGTACTGTTGTGGCCAGACGCCGTCCAGATGGGTCTCTTCGATGCAGTAGCGCAAGGCATCGCCATCGAGATGGGTGAACTGCTCATCGAAGCGTTTCAGCTCTTCCATCCACTTTCGCTCGGCGACAAGGGGCTTGGGACAGATGACCAGCACAGACTTGAGCTCGCGACGGGCTTGCAGCTCCTTCAGGATGAGCCCCGCCTCGATGGTCTTGCCAACACCAACTTCGTCTGCGATCAGCAAACGAGGCCGATCGGCCTGAATCAGCTTAAGTACTGGTCTAAACTGATAAGGGACAAAGTTGATTCGCGATGCGTATAGCGAATACAGGTGTTTCGTGCTCGGGTGCCGGAGCTGGGTGGCTGTCAGCGCGGCGTGCAATGCGTCCGGTTCGACGCTCTTACGTACCGGCCTTAGGACGATTGGCTCGATCTGCGACTCGTAATAGGTCGCGACCTCGCCGCCATGGAAGACCGTGTAGCGCGCTTCAGGATCGCCTGGAAGGACATCGAGCACCGCCCCCGTGATGTCGGGGCGCGCCCTCAGGCGAACGACCGCACCTTTTGAAATTCCATGGTGTAGAGGCTGTCCCGGCTGGAGATTAGCGCCCTTGTCCTTCGGACGAGGTGCGAGTGCTTCTAGCACGCGCTCCCGCTCCGCTTGTGCACGGTCTAAGGTGCCCTGATCCGTGCCAAGCACGCCAAGCAGTCGGCAAAGTGTATCAATGTCCCGGTAGGCATCTTCGGAACGTAGGCCGCCCGGCGGCAAGTGAGCCCACCGGTTCCTGATTCCCTGAGCTTCCTTTAACCAATTACGCGCCTGATGATCGAGGTCTAGGCGGTAACCTATGGAGTTCCAATTCTGGTCGAAAACCCTCAACAAACCGGCCAGATCTAGCCCGGATAGCGAACTCACGCGACGATCATTGACCAGACGCTGCTGCTGGATTGAGAGCCGATCGACAACGTACAACTGCCACCAGTCCGGACCCAGCTTCGGTAGCTCGCGTTGAAGGACAACAGCGATTGCGGCGGCAACATCTGTAAGTACCTGATGCATCTACGGTCTCGCCTTTGTAATCTGACCCCCCTTTTTTACCAGAGATCAGTTCGCAAAGTCCTTGTTGGCGAACGTACCTCAAGCGCTCGTTTCTTGCCTAGCGTGCCCGACGGGGGTACGAGAGCCGAGCGCGCTGTGCGGCCGGCGCTGGTTGTAATCGGCGCGCCATGCCCCGATGATCTCGCGTGCTTCGGCGAGCAAGCGGAACCAGTGCTCGTTCAGGCACTCGTCGCGGAACTTGCTGTTGCAGCTTTCCACATATGCGTTCTGCGTCGACTTGCCTGGTTGAATCAGCCGCAGCGTCACGCGGTTGCGTTAGGCCCAGCGGTCGAGAGCGTTACCTATGAACGCCGGACCTTGGTCAGTCTGGATTGGACACTGGGTTTTTCACTTGGATAAATACCCAACAGTGATCCTGGCTCAACACGGGCCGGCACGCTGGCGAAGCGGCAATTTTTCCTCCCTCCAGACCTAATGTCTGTCGGACTTATTGTTCAGAGTTTCTTGTAGATAGGCTGCCATCGATCCGACACGACATTTATATCGATCACCCGTCCGTTACCGTCGAAGACAAACCAATCACGGTAGGCGCGGTTACATTCGTCGCATTGGGGTATCACATTCCTCGGGGTCAGTGCCTTAGCCGGATCCATGTGTCCGCGTTGTAGTTTCGTGATGCGTGAGGAATCACGGAGGTTGGGTTCGCCTTCTTTGCTGCCACAGCTGGCGCATCGGTTGTCATAGGCGCGCCGTAACTCATCAAGGTCTATGCTTTGCAACCCCTCTCGATGGTGCTGCCCTCGGGACGCGCGTCCTGGATATGGTTCGGTGATGGATATCAAGCAGTAGGCTGCGGGCAGCAGGTTAAAGCCAAGGTCGCTCGGCGCGGATTGCCCGCGTGTCCCGCTAATGATGTACCAGCCCTCTTGCTTTCCCAGATGGCGCGCCTGCTGGACATCTGAGACTTGCGCGTCGAAGAACTGTGAAACCAGCCGACTTAGTTCCAGTTTCGTCACTGGCTGCCGGAAATACTTGTACAAAGCACAGAGGACGATTCCGCCGCGGGTGTAGGAATTGCCTCGTTTCAACTCGGGCAACGCGACGCCTGAGGATGCGAGATGCGCTGCGTGACTCTTCTCTAGCTGTGCATACAGCGCGTCTGCCTCTTTCCGGGTAATTGATTTCGACATATGCGTCCTTAGAAAAAGTCTTTAATTTCAACGGAGAGCACCGCTGCGATCTTGGCTAGAGTGTTCACCGTGGGACTTCGGCGGCCCCTCTCAACCAGCGAAATGTAGCTGCGGTCGAGGCCCGCGCGCGCTGCCAACTCCTCCTGCGAGATACCGGCGCCCTCACGGAGCTGACGCAGTTTCTTGGTGAATTTTTCAAGATCGAATTGTGCGGGCACGACGGATTCTGTTGCCGTTGACGCTGAATTAACTACGGACTATAGTCCGCACCTATGAAAAAGCTCATGGCAGTCGATCTGTTTTCTGGCGCTGGCGGGCTGTCGCTTGGACTCAGCCAAGCTGGGGTAGAAGTCGTCCTCGCCAATGAGATTGAGCCGGACTTCGCAGCGACTCACGAGCAAAACCATCCAGAGTGCGAGGTCGTCACGGAGGATATCTATAAAGTCGACTTCGATGCTGCTCTGCGCCGTATCAAGCTTCGGGGCGCGATCGACCTTCTTTGTGGAGGGCCCCCTTGCCAAGGTTTCAGCACAGTTGGCAAGAAGGAACTCACGGACCCGCGCAATTCCTTGTTTGCGCAGTTCCTGCGAGCAGTGGACCAGATATCGCCACGGTTCGTGCTTTTCGAGAATGTCTCTGGGTTCAAGAAGCTTTACGGCGGCGTGGTATTCCAAACCCTGAGGGAGGAACTGGACCAACGAGGGTTTTCGGTCGCCAGCGCGGTGATGAACGCCATGAACTTCGGGCTACCGCAATCTCGGGAGCGAACGATCGTGATTGGCTGGCAGCGCGGCGAACGCCCGGTTGCGCTTCCCGCGCCCACCCACGGACATGCGGACCTGATCACCAATCTAAAGCCGCTGATGCCTCTGATTGACGCGATTTCCGACCTGCCTTCAATCACCCCGGGAGGTGAGTCGGGCCATTACGCATCGGCGCCGACGAACGCGTTCCAAGCCTCGATGCGGAGCGGTAATCCACCGCTGACGGAGCACAATTGTGCGAATTACGGATCCAAGATGAGAGAGATCCTGGAGTTGATCCCGCCGGGCGGCTCAGTCCTCGACTTGCCGAAGCGCTTACGGCCCAAGAGCTATTTCAAGAACACCTATGCGCGCTTGGTGCCTGACGCCCCTTCGCCGACGATCACTCGCAATTTCGGTACGCCAAGTTCATCCAGATGCGTACATCCGTTTCAAAATCGCGCCCTTTCAACGCGTGAGGGCGCTAGGTTACAGGGTTTCCCCGACAGCTATGCCTTCTCCGGCGCCAAGGGATCCAAAAATCTACAGATCGGTAATGCCGTTCCTCCGATTCTAGGACAGGTTCTAGCCAACGCTTTCCTGGGCTCGCTACGCAAGTAGGGCGTCCAGCGACCTTCTGCTGATTTGGCGACATCAGTCAGGATACCGATTTTAAAAGTGCCTCGAAGGCCTTCTCAAGGGGAACCAGCCGCTCCCGGATCTCTGTCGTCGTATATCCCATTTTCCGGTATGCCGGAATGAATGCGCTTTGAAACCCGCCGTCGTCGATCGCCATGTCGATCAGAAAGCCCTGCTGACTGATCGGTGCGATACCCAACAGCAACGCCTTCTCGGCCACGAGCCTTTCGAATTTGTTATCACGAAGATCGGCATGGCCTTTGTTCTTCCATGTGTCCCTCCAGTCGGAAGATATTTCCAATAACCTGTTGGATTTTCTCCCTTGAATAATCATGTCCGGCTGAGTGGATATCTTCCTTGGCGATAGAAACTCACGGTGCCGATCGTGACCGTTAAGCACCACAAGAGTACCGGAACGCTCAACAGCCTTCACAACCGCATCTTCGACGATCCAGCCTAAAGTGAGATCGACCGCGTACTCGTGGGGCTGCCGCCGATCACGGTGATAGGGGAGGCTGCACTTGGTCGTGAAATACTCATGAACCGGCGGAGACAACTCTTTGGCAATGACTTGCTCGAACGCCTCTTTCTTTTCCACGGTGGACTCAGGAAAACGGGTTACGCCGTAGGAGGCGCAAACATCGTTTACGGATGAACCCAGAGATGACACGGAGTAGACGCATGAGTCCACTTTCATGCTGTACTCGTCCGTCAATTTTTCACCATTGCGAATAGTCATGTTGTGCAGCCCTCTGGTCCACTGTTCGACTAGGACCTCGTCATTCTCCTCGCGAGGATGCCGGCGACCCCATCAATGGCTAATATCCGATTACTAGTATCCCCTTTAGCGGGAGGCGCATGCGGTCACTGGCATAGAGCGTGTCGAAAAAAGTCACCACATGTTTGAAGTCCGGATTTTTCCTTCCGCTCGATTCGTAGATATTCCGGACAGCGATTCCGAGATAATCGACATCGTCCATCATGCAGGCTTGAAACAGATCTTTTAAGAATTGGTTGTTGACCACGCCTCGTCCGGCCTCGACTTCGACAACGAATCTTCCAGCGACGTGATGAGCGTCGGCGTCGAACGACTTGGCTATCTGCCCGTTGTTACCGTAGAGAACAGGAACCGAGACTTTCTGTACCTGCTTCTTCCCAGATTCGACAGAGAATCCGATACCAGCCAGGTGCGGCGCTACATGGCTCAACACCAAGTTGCTCGAGTGGGTTTCCTTTATTGAAGTGATGGCGGGTAGCGCCTTCTCGAAAGCGTCGACCACCTGAAGCGCCAGCTTCGGGGGCTTGGCTGATCTGGGAAAGAAAGCCCAATTCAACATCGCATCACCCCACCGCCCTAGCCGTCTTGGCCTGTGCCTCGATTCGGCGGTTGATGTTACACCGCTGGGCGATCGAGAGCAGGATGTTGGCCGCCCAGTAGAGCACGAGGCCGACGGGGAAGAACGCGAAATTCACGGGCATCGGGATGAGGATGGGCAAGCAACCGGCAATTGCGCCGAAACCGGCCGACCGTGACGCCCTCGCTGGGAGTTTCACCATACGCCTGACCGCCTCGTCCATCGTGTGCGCCGCCACGGCGCTTCCCGCCGGACTTGCGGGGCGAACGGGTGGGCGCGAACGGCCTCGCCCCCCCCCCGTCCGGACTGCGGATCAATTTTTGGCGACGGCGCAGCTACTAAAGCTCGCGGACTAGGGCCGACGCCGAATGCAAGCGGTTGGTTTGGAGAGGCGCTATACGCGCCCGCAACTAAAACTCCCGCCTCAACGGCCGTGACAACCCGACCGCGAGCGAGGTCGCGACCAGTGCCAGCGCCAACGCGAGATAGGTGTCGGCCACCCCCCAGCGCTCCACCGCATAGCCGGTGGCGACCATGCCGAGCGGCGGCACGGCGTAGAACGCGGACATCTGCGCGCCGTACACCCTGCCCTGCTGGTCGGCGGGCACGCGCTCTTGGATCAGCGTGGTGATGAGCGGGTTCAGCGGTCCCCAAAAGAACCCAAGGAAAAAAGCTGCGATGAGGAGCAGCGGCAGC
>Ga0164292_10003533_pt1 | contig 12757 bp, 19 predicted proteins | sample GEODES117metaG_FD_111486 | JGI IMG/M metagenome (GOLD analysis project Ga0164292, IMG submission 111486) | Eutrophic lake water microbial communities from Lake Mendota, Wisconsin, USA - GEODES117 metaG | ecosystem: Environmental > Aquatic > Freshwater > Lake | place: USA: Lake Mendota... | reverse complement strand
CCAATGTATGGTGGTATAGACCAAATATCAATCTTAATCAACGACCTTAAAACAAATCCAGACTCAAGACGATTAATGGTTTCTGCTTGGAATGTAGGTGAATTAGACCAAATGGTACTTCCACCTTGTCATTATGGATTTCAAGTTTATACAAGAGAGTTGAGCGCTAGTGAAAGAATCACTTATAAAAACAGTAAACAAATTAATTTATCGGATTCAAATGAACTGTTTGATTTTATAAAAAGTAATGTTAGTATGGATTTAGATAATGCGGTTCATAAAGAATGTGACGAATTCAATATTCCAACCAGAGCAATCTCTTTAATGTGGAATCAACGTTCAGTAGATACATTCTTAGGTTTACCATTCAATATTGCGTCTTACGGATTACTATTAGAAATCATTGCCAAGACAGTAAACATGGTTCCTGACCAATTGATTGGAAATTTAGGTGATACTCACTTATACTTAAATCATATTGAACAAGCGAAAGAACAGATCGGTAGAGAACCATTTCAATTACCAACACTAAATCAGTTCCCAACCTATGAAGGTTCAAGACCAAGTATTGAATCTTATGTGGTAGGTGATTTTACCCTTAAAGATTATCAATCACACGAAACAATTAAAGCACTTTTATCAAATTAAAATTATGAACGAACAAAACAATTGGAATGATCCACAATTATCTGATGGAGATTTCCCACAATTAAACAAAACAAAATTCCAAGTTGGAGACAAGGCGGTTAAATTAAAAGGATATAAATTTCCTTGCACCATTGTATCGGTATTCAAAACCGTAGATGGAAATGTGAGAATCGTTGGAGAGATGGACGAGTACGGACTTCTACATATCTTCAATGAGGATCAATTAGAACACATAAAATAAAAAAATTAAAAAAAAATGACAGAAAAAATTATATTAAAAGAAACAATTACAAAAGGAAAACCTGAGGTAGAAAGTAAACCAAAGAAAAAATATTATAAACCTAGAAAGAAAAGAGAAATAATTGAAGTGGATATTAAAGACTTAGATCTAAATCATGTTTATAAACAAAATGATGGTATTAAATTACCCAAAAAAATAGGTAAATATTGTATTGGTGCGGATGATGGTTTTTGCATCCATTTTTATAAAAAACCAAATTGGTTACATAGAAAATGTATGAAACTATTTTTAGGTTGGAAATGGAGTGATTATACCAACAAATAAAAACAATGATAATTCATATTACTCCGGACGAATTTGAACCTGAGTTCCAAGATCCTTGGAAACAGGAACTTATTAAATCACCAATGATTGATTATGCGACAAACGCAATACATGGATGGTTTGAAGGTAAAGATGTTATAATATTTAGATTCAAAGATTATGGATTTATTAATGATAATAGGTATAGTACTCGTGAGTTATCTGTCGGTGCTGCTGGCATAACATTATTAATAAAAAAAAGTAGAGACTAATTAATGGGGGATAAAAAACCTGATAACTATGTTGAGAATCCTGGTATAATGCCGTATGGTACAGACTTAGGTGCTCCGTCAATTAGACCTGAGAATATTGAAAATTGGAAGAACTCCAAGATCATTAAAGTTAATAAAGAGTTTTCAAATAGGTATGAGTTTTTAAAAAAACAATATGATGATTTGATTGAAGAATTCAAATGGAATGATATGATTTATGGAAGTAAATTTAATTTTGAACCTGTTGTTGGTGAAACTTATCATTTATACTATGGACAAAATGGTAAAAAATTTCTATCTTTAATTGAACCGAATCAATGGAACAAAGAACACATTGGTACGTTTACATTAAACTTTGATAATAAATGGATAAAGATATGAATAATAGGTTTGAATTTTTAGTAGATACATTTAAAGGGGTAGGTTTAGGTCTAACATTTGGATATGAATATAAACTTTTAGTATGTTCAGCAACATTTTTATGTTTTAATTTTTATATTGAGGTATATTTGGGAAAAAAGTAGTATATTTGTATTATGAAATTAACTATCATATCAGACACTCACGGAAAACACAAACACGTACACCACGATTTACCTGGTGGCGATTTGTTGTTACACGCAGGTGACATCAGTTCTATGGGTTACGAACACGAGATTACTCAGTTTGCTGCTTGGTATGATAAAATCGTAACCTATGATCATAAAGTATTTATTGCAGGTAATCACGATTGGGGATTCCAAAACAATGTTGAGAAAGTAAAAGGTCTCTTGACAGGTTACAAAACTATTGAATATATTCAAGATGAGTTAATGACCATCCAAGATGGTGATGGACCTGAGATTAAAATTTGGGGTTCTCCTTGGCAACCTGAGTTCTACAATTGGGCGTTTAACTTACCAAAAAATGGTGAGGAGTTAAAGGCGGTATGGGATATGATTCCTGAAGGAATTGATATATTGATTACTCACGGACCGGCTTGGGGAATATTAGATGATGTTGAAGGTAACCGCAATGTTCATTTGGGTTGTGAATTACTTGCTGAGAAAATCAAACAAATCAAACCTAAGATCCACATCTGTGGTCACATCCATACAGGACACGGACATTACTTTGATGGTCACACACATTACTTCAATGCGTCTGTATTGAACGAGCAATATCTTTATTCTAAGTCACCTTGGAATATTGATTGGGATCCTATAACTAACGAAATTAAATTTTTATAATGGAACAACCAAGAATAATCAACAACAGAATATTCTACGATGAGAGAGGATCATTTAGTCCTCTTTCGTTGTTTGAATTAGATAAGGAATGGAAACAAAGTAACATTAGTATGAACCCAAAAAAGTTCACATTAAGAGGATTACATTATCAAAGTGGTGAAACTGCTCAGGCTAAATTAATTAAAGTTATTAATGGTAGGATTTTAGATTTTGTTGTGGATTTAAGAGTACCATTTAGATCATACGATAACTGCCAATTTTTTGAAATGAAATCTGGTGATGAATTAATTGTACCAAGAGGATTTGCCCACGGGTTTATAACATTAGAAGACAATACTGTAGTTCAGTATTTAGTTGATAATGATTATAATCCAAAAACTGAAGGATCTTTATTATGGTCATCATTTCCTGAGATTAAAAATGAGACATTAAGGTTAGATAGTACGTTTGATATTTCTAACATAATTATATCACAAAAGGATTTGGTTGAAAAATCATAAACTTTGATATATTTATTAATAAAAAACTATGGAAAAAGATTTAACAGAAAAATTGTTTGAAGAATTAAAAAAACAAGGAATTTACGAACAGGAAGATACTATTGAAGATGATGAAGAGGATGATGAAGAAGAAGATGAAGAAGAAGAGGATAACAACGACGATACAGAATCTTCCAACCATAATGAAGATTTCTGTGAAATGGTTTGTCAAATATTACATTCACAAACACAAATTCATATTTTCCATTTAGGGACTAAATCATATTCTGAACACAAAGCCTTACAAAAATATTACGAAGGGATTGATGTGCTTGTTGATGGTGTGATAGAGTCTTATCAAGGTAAGTACGGTCTTTTAAATAATTACAAATCATTTAAGAATCAATCTTATAAAAACAAAAACCAAGTATTAAAATACTTTACAAGTTTATTGAATGTGATTGAGGAAAATAGAGATTCGGTTGACGATAGTTATATCCAAAATCAAATAGATACAATTCAGGAACTAATAAATTCTACTCTTTACAAATTAAAATTTCTTAAATAAATGAAACGTTTAGTTTTATCTGAGAATGAAGAAATATCTTCACAACACGAGGATATTGATAGTAAATTGTTTTATTTCTTAATGAGAAGACTTAAGGTTAGCCAACGAGAGTTAGGTAGTAATTTGGGTGATTATGAACCATTAAAAGTTACAGAATACAAATTTGAAGGATTCCCTGGTTATGGTTTTACAGATTATGTACCAAAAAAAAGGATGGAAACAAAAATCATTGAGATGTTATATGAAAAAGATATAATTGATTGGGTTTACGACATGAATGAACAAAATCCTGAAAGAGTTAAAATTGTTAAAACAATAAGAAAATTTTTAAATTTTATGTTGTCAGATCAAAAATAAATTTGTATATTTGTAGAAGTATTAATTAAAACAAAAAATAAAAAAATGGGAAAAGGTTCAACAAAAGGTCGTTACATTTGTAAAGTTGGTTTTTTAGATGTTTATGCTGCAGACGCAATGAGAAAACAACCAGGTAGAGGTGATAAAAAAGAAGTTGGTTCAACTACTTATCAAATCGTACATGGTAAGAATATTAAAGAGCGTGGAATGAAAACAAAAGACATGGCTATTGAAAAAGCTTTGGAGTTGTTAGGTGATAAGAAACTTAACTACGGATTATAAAAAGAAAGTCGGACTTAGATCCGACTTTTTTATTTATTATAAGTTATATTAACCATTATATTTTGAGACACATCTCTTCCTAACATTTCTGTAAATGATCTTTCAAAATAAGAGGTAACTGATGTCTTTAAATATTCTTTTGTAACACCAACCATATTATCTGTAAAGAAATCACCAGCCTCTCTATCTATCTTATTGTTATTTATCTTATCAACCTTATTAATGTTTATATCTACCTCAGGCATTTTTTCATTAAATCTTACACCTGTATAATAGAATGAAAGTTTTAATCTTGGAAACCAACCAGCTCTAATTGTTTGTAATGTACGTGAATCAATTAAGTTATCTATTGTTTCTGTAAACTTATTATTTTTATTTACAACTAACTGATCTGGTTTAATTGATCCTTTTCTAATTTCAGACATTTCATCTTTAGAACAAATTAACATTTCTTTACCTATTTTACTATTCCATTTTGTTGGTCTAGTGTTTCTCATTTGTTTAGACGTTGAAGATGAATATGTGTTAGAAGCCTCAAACCATTTTTTGTATTTGTAAATGTATATTGGGTACCAACCATATGAAAGAACAATATATCCCCAATCACTTTTACCATCTTGTTCCCATCTACCTTCTAAGTTAGATCCTTTAAATGGTAGTAGTTCTGATACTCTTTCAGATGCGTTTGAGTTAGTTACTTTTTTAGCTTTTAAGTTGTGAACTTGTTTAAGTTCACTTGTTTTAGTGTCCTCATAGTTACCATCTTCTCTATAGTTCTGAGTATACCTATTATATAGTTCAAAAAAGTCGTCAAGTTTAAAACCAAAAGATGATGCATTACTTTGAATAAACTTATTTATTTGTTGAGATGTGGGGTTTGCGGATTCTTTATATTCATTTATAAATTTAAAGAATATTACTTCTCTTTTAGTAAACGCTTTATCGTCAACTTCCTCTAACAATACTTTTTTAATTATACTATGTAATCCTATATCTTTCATACTCTATATAAATATGTTAATATATATAGTTTTTCCTTTTATGTTATATTTATTGTATAACAATTAATTAAACTATGGATAATAAATTAGATTATTACCTATCTAAGATAGAAAGACAATTAGATTTTCACAGAGGGTTACATTTATTTGAAATGGAAATGAATCCTAATTTTACAAATAAAACAGTTTTTCTAAAAGAAAGTCAGGAAGAGTATATTACTAATTTATTTGGTAATAATAAAAATATTAGAGAAAGTTATAACAGAGAATTTAATAATGTTATCGTTGAATCCACATTCAATCCAAAAGATGAGGTTAAAAAATTCTTTTCATTTTTAAAAGAAAATTATATTAATGAAATTAAGAAAACAAATCTAATAAATGAACAATCAAGTAAAACATTTATAAACGAACAAATGGAAGTGTTTCCTTGGAAGAGAAATAACGATTTTTTTGGTTATTGGGTACTACTATACAATACATTAAAAGCGGCAGGTATCGGTGTTAAATGTGAAGTGGCAAATAATCCGGGAAAATCTAAATTTATGTATTGGGGTGGTTGGGCTATAAACGTAGATCTACTTAAAAATGGTGGGTATCCGATATCGTTTACTGATCCAGCAACAAAGGTTAGTATGACATTTAAATTCAAAGGAGGTAAATATGCGGGACAAGCGGCAAATAATATTATCTTAGAACCAAAAAGTATACCACCAACATTCAATTTAGGGGTATTTGGTAAAATATCAAATAAACAAATGTCGGATACTATTCTTAAATATCAAAAAGCAACACCAGTGGCAACTGCTCAAGATTTAAAGATAGGCCAACAAGTATTTAATGAATTAAAATATGCCTTTGATGGTGCAGGAACTTACGAAACTGAGGCCGTCGCAGCATTTAATAAAATAAAAAATAAATTCCAACTAACGGAACTAAATAGGTTAGTTAAAGCAAGAGGAAGCTTTCCAAATGTATACGAATGGTTACAGGATGAGATGAGTGATTATGACTACAAACAATACAGGGCAATATGGGATAGACTTAAAAGTATTGATAACACAATCGTAGCTCCGAAAGTAAATAATGCGTTAAGGGTGGTCTCCGCGGTTGGTGATGTTACGGGAGTTAATGCGCTTGTTTCGGTAGGTGAGAAGGTTGGGACGGCTATTGGGGCAGGATTTAAGTGGTTGAAAGATAAAGGGTTACCTTGGTTCATGGAAAAATTAAGAGATGCTCTTGGAAGTACCGCAGGTGCAATTGTACAACAACTATTAGCTTATACAGGTGTTGGTGCAATTGGTACTACGATATTATGGGCAGTTCTGACATTGTTTGATGTATCTCAAATTGCATCAGGTGTTGGTTCTTGGGCTAAATTAATTTTTAGTGTTTTTGGATTGTTAACTGCAGGAGTATTAGCAAAAGCTATTGGTGGATTTCTTAAACCATTATTTAAATCTACTGGTGGTGGTATTGCAACATTTTTTGCAAATATTGCAAAAAAACCTTGGTTTGTAACATACGTTAAACCTTGGGTTAATAAAATTGGTCAGGCAATTGGTTGGGCATCAGGTTTATTAAAACAGGCTGGAGATTGGGTGGTTAAAAAACTTGGAGCAACTGCCATTGGTGGTATGGTTACTAAGGCGGTCCAATGGTTACAATCAATTTCTGAAATGATTGTTAAATATGCTGGTTTTGAAAGTAAACAAACAACTGTGTATCTTGCAAAAAAAGATTTACAAAATCAAGGTAAAAAAATAGTGACTAAAGTTGTAACAGATCCACTTAAAAGTAACGTTAAGTCTTATACTAAAGAAAAAGTTGCTCAAGGTGCCGGATATGTTGGTGGTGAAAAGGCAAAAACTGCGGTGGAGTTAGGATATGATGTTTCAGATTTAACTAAAAAACCAAAAGATATAGTTAAAACTTTTAAGAAAGGTGTTGATATAAAAAGTTTAAACAAAGCTGGTGAAGAAGTTGTGAGTACAGTTGATAAAGTTGGTGATGTTATTGACAAAACAAAACAAATCGCAAGTACTGAACCAAGTGATAATAAAAAAGTCGGTAATGGAGGCAAATTCACCGGTACTGGCTACGGAGCAGATTACTGAACCAAGTGATAGTGAAAAAGTAAAATTATACAATCAAAAAGATATAGAATGGGACCCCAAAGGTGAAATCAAAAAAGCCGCAGGATTTTTAGGGTAATCTATTTTTTCCCTAAGTTATCACTTCAATTCTATAATAAAATCTACTATTATTTAATAAAATTATTTATTATGGCACATCCATTAATACACGCAAAAAGTTCTGTTAAGAAATACGGAGGTAAGGAAGAAGATTATATCCATTTACATAATTGGTTGGATGAAACCAAGGCGTGGGTTGGAAATTCATTACACAGGATGTTTAGGCATCACTCAGAGGGTATATTTGAGATGGAAAAGATATTTGGATCATCATTTACCAATAGTGATGGTAAAGTTGTTTATACACGATATGTGGGTGAGGATCACGTCAAAGAAGATTGTAATAATTATATCCCAAGTGCTCACGATTGGATAAAGGCGATTGAATCAAACGAAAGACCAATGTGGATGATACGAACAATGAAGATGAAATTTGACGATTAACTTATATTTATTATAAAATAGTATTATGAAAAGATTATTAACATCCTTTTTCCTTTTTTTAGAACAATTTGACACACCTGAAGCATCGGTTAGTTTTGATATGGAGTATCGTGGTATAAGTTGGTGGAATGAAAAAGTATGGATTAATATACTTCGTAAAGACGTTAACATCCCATCTAATTTTTTACCACTTTTTGATATAATTATAGAAAAATATGGTGATGAGATATGGAATGGGTCTATGAACGAAGAGCAAGACGATTATTATAGGGCATCAATATCATTTAAAGTTGACCAAAGACTTATGATTATTACTAGTGTAATAACAGAAAATGGTGAAGAACCTGCTAGTGATGATTATAATTTAAATAATAATGAGGATGTAAACACATTTTTAGATGAAAAGAACATTGAAAGAATAACTATTAAATATCAAGGTGGTGGTGATGATGGATATATTGAAAACACAGGTGTTGATGATAAAGGTGATGAATATAGTTTAAGTGCAGGAATGGAAGATGTTGTTTATTCTTATTTAGAACAATCATTTGGTGGTTGGGAAAATAACGAAGGTGCCAGCGGTGGAATTATTGTAACTAAAGAGGAAATTCAAATTGATCATATTTGGAATACTAGAGAAGACGTTGATAGTGATTTACGTCTTGTAATAAAACTTGAAGATGTAGAATGAGCAATAAGATAAATAAAATAGCTCAAGCGATATTCATTTATCTTGAAGACATTGGTCCTTGTGAGGTATCGGTTCATTGTTATGATGAGGAGATTGAACAAGTGGGATCATTCCAACCTACAGTTTGGTTTGATGGTCAAACACATAATAGAAATGATAAAAAAGTACCTATGGTTGGTACTTTTCGTAATTTCTTTATGGAATATACTGAAGACCATATGGGTGAGTTAACTAGTCGTGTTGATTTGGATATAAATGATTATCATGAATTAGTTTTTAGAATATATCCTGAAGAAAAAAAGATAGACATTAAAAGTTATTGTTATTTTCTTGAGTACACACCACGTGAATATGAAGAGGAAACTCCAGAACATATTGTGGAGATGATGAATGATGATAATGTTAGTTGGTTTAGTGTTAGTTTTTGGGGAGGTCATGGTGATTACTCATTTAATTATAACAATATGGAAGGTGATGCGGATCCAGGTTTTGTTAGGCAATTACAAGATTTTTTTGAGGGATATTTGGATAAAAAGGCACCAAATTTATGGTCAACTGATACAGGATCTGAAGGTGTTTTTGATATTAGAGGGGATGAAATGAATCTTGAATTAAACTTGAAGGATGAAGAGTTTAGATTTAGCGGATTCAACAAAGAAATTAAATTGTGATATTTATAAGTTATGGGTAAAAATATAATTATTGAGGAATTAGATAGGATAAAAACTTTGATGGGTATTATCACTGAAAGTGAAGAACTTGATGGTGGTCCTTTGATGATTAAATATAGTGCAACAGAAAAAAAATCTTACGGTACTAACTCCGTTGTTATTGTGAAAGGAATAAGTAATGATGATAAATTATTAATACAAAATAATCGTGATAGAGATATTATTCTTGTTATAAATGGTAAAGAAGTAAAAATTGGTAAAAATCCATTTACTATCAAAAATATTAATTGGGACCCATATATCCTAAATAATAGTGGTAAATATAATGACCTTATTGGTGGAGATAGAAGTTTATCGTACCTATTTAAATATGATAAAAGTGATCAAACATATCAAAAAACACTTAGAAAATTACTTCAAAAAATTTATTCAACAAAGACAGATGAAAATGGTGATCCGATGTATGGTGAGTCAGTTAAGGATGAAAATTGTAAAACAAATAGAGGTGTTATACATTATAGAGGTGTGAAGTATGGTGCAGATTTTTCTTTAGTATCCGATTGGTCAATATTAAATTATTTTGACACAAACTCGGAAATTATATCAAAGTTACTTGAAATATATTCAACCAAAACAAAAACAAGTTTAGAGGGTAAAAAAGATAATTTTGAAGATTTTAAAGTTATGTTTTTAAATTGGTTAGTTGTTAACGGTGAAGAAATTTTAGGACCTCAATCTATATATTTAGATGATTTGGAAGAATTAAATTGGAGTACATTAAAAAGAGGTATTACCAATGAACAAAACGCAATTAATGTACTTAAACAAATACATAATATTGAGGAAGGTGGTTTAACTGAGTATTGCCCTGGGTCAATCCAAGACACAAGATATGGTAGAGATTTAAAAGTTAATAGTGAAAATTTATATTATCAAATAAAACCATTAAATGGTAATGTTAAGGATAGTACGGTTGAAGGTTTTAAATATGCGGTACCAACAAACTCTATGAAAAAGTATAATCCAAATTACGTAGATAGATTAATGTTCATTAATGATAACGGATCTAAATATGTAATATTTGAAAATAAAGATTATGAAGTTACAAGTAAAGGTGGGTTAGTCTTATTTAAAAATGAACCATTATTTAATGTTTAATTATGAAAATAGTAATAAGTGAAGAACAATTAAAAACATTAGTACACCTCATCAAAGAAGATAACGGGAAAATTAATGTTATGTTTGTTGGTGATAGTCATAGTGCCGGACCTGAATGGACATGGAACTATTTAATCGCAAAAGACCATCCAGAATGGGACGTTACTCAATTAGCGGTAGGAGGTAAAACAACAAAATGGATGTTGCAAAATCTTACAACAAAATTAAATGAAAAAAAATATGATTTAGTTTTCATTTATGGCGGAGCTAATGACGTGATGTCACCACAACCAATCTCAACACCAATAGGTAATATACAAAAAATGGTTGACTTAGTTAATGGTCAAGGAGGTAAAGTGATTGTGTTGGTAGGTTTTGACAGTGAGTCAATATTTAATCCAGAAAAAGTGACAACAACTAAATATTGTGATAGAGAATGTATGATTGGTTTTAAACCTAAAAGAATAAAATACCAAGTTGATCTACCAAATAGTATTACAGGAGCAGTAATAATACCAAAATTAGTTGGTGATATAAGTTGGAGTAGTGATGGTGTTCACGTAGGATCCGCAAAACACAAGTTAATGAAAGATCACGTTTATAGTAATATGGGTGATTTAAAAAATATAAAGGTTGACACTAAAACTAATAGTGGTACTAACACCGAAACTCAAAGTGCGTCACAAAAAATATTTAATTCAATTAAAAACATATTATCTAAAAAAGATAAAATGGAAAGTACTGCAACGCCTGAAGACATTAAGACAATACAATTATCATTAAATGTTATTAATAAAGGTAATTTACCAATGACAGGTCAAATAGATGATGAAACCACTAAAGCGATTGAAAACTATCAAGAAACAAATAATTTAGATAAAACGGGTAAATTAAGTCCTGATACAACAGGTGGTATTATAAGTGATTTTTTATTTAAGATAACAGGTAAAAGATATACTTTTGGTAAATCAAGTACTACTGAAAAATCAGAAAAAAACTTTAATCCAATGGTGATAGAAAATCCTGGCGTAAAAGTAACGACTTTTCCATCCGACATTGAAACTAAGTTCAAAAATGCGGTTGGTGATAATTATGATAGTTTTATTTCTGACGTTCAGGCGATTGGGTTAGATCCAAAAATTGCAATTAGACAATTATATACCGAATCTAGATTTAGTCCTGATGTTATGTCATGTAAAAGAACATCAACTGCGGGAGCTAAAGGTATTGCTCAGTTTATGCCAGGTACTTGGCCGTCATATGGTGGTGGTGGTAATCCTTGTAATATTAGTGACGCATTGAAAGCATATCCTAAAATGATGAAAGTATTGTTAAATAAATTTCCAGGAAGACTTGATCTCGCAATTGCAGGATACAATAGCGGTCCTAATAAAACGGCATATGCTAAGGCGTTAAAAAACAAAACACCATTTACTGATCTTAAAGGTAAAATACCTAATGAATCTTATAACTACGCATCTTCAATACTCCAACCATAATGATAATAAGTGAGTCAAATATTGATGATATGAAATATGAGGTTGAACAATCCATTGAGGAGTTCGGTCTGGTTAAAACATTAAAGAGATATAAATTTCCGTTTAAGTTGGCAAATATAATGTTCCAACTTACAAGACCATTTACTAGTGAAGAATGTAATCAGATAATAAGTTATTATCTTTTTGAAAAGAAAGTATTATCAAAAACGTATGAAGATAAAGATGTTAATGTTGAGATTTCTCGTAATGATGGTACTTGGCATTTTACAATAGATTTTAAAAAAACCAAAGAATCTATGGGTGGTTATGGTACAATGTTTTGGGATGGTGAGGGTATTTTACCAATAGATGTGACGGTATATAGTAACGAGATTCGTAATTATGATACTGACACAGAGTTAAATTATTATATTGATATTAAGTTTCCATTTCATAAGATATCTGAATTGCTTGAATGGTTTAATTCATACTATTATGATACAATTATAGATACTTGTACTGATTGGTTAGAGGAATGTAGATTGGAAATGTTTGAATGGTTATCACAAAATGATCCTGACTATATTGACTAATTAAATCAAATACCATATAATTAAAATATGGGAAATAATAACAATAATAATGGTGGAGGAATGGGTTTAGGAACCATTCTATTTTTAATATTCTTAGTCCTAAAACTTACAAATTATATTGATTGGTCTTGGTGGTGGGTAACTGCT
>Ga0164292_10003532_pt1 | contig 12757 bp, 14 predicted proteins | sample GEODES117metaG_FD_111486 | JGI IMG/M metagenome (GOLD analysis project Ga0164292, IMG submission 111486) | Eutrophic lake water microbial communities from Lake Mendota, Wisconsin, USA - GEODES117 metaG | ecosystem: Environmental > Aquatic > Freshwater > Lake | place: USA: Lake Mendota... | reverse complement strand
TTGGCTCGAGGCCTTCGCCTCGCTCACGTTAGACTTCGCATCGCGCGGCATCCTTCAACGAGGCCACGCCGCGTGACGCACGCCGATCCGCTCTCGCTCTTGGGGCAGACGATCGGCTCGAAGTACCACGTCGAGGGCTTCGTCGCGGAGGGGGGATTTTCGTTAATTTATCGGGCGCGCCATTCAGGCTGGAACCAGCCGGTGGCCATCAAGTTGCTGAAAAACATCGAAAGCGCGTCCTCTCAACTGCGAGAAAAACTCATTCAAAGTTTCGTCCAAGAAGGTGCACTTCTTCGAGAAATGTCGAGTCGAACAGCATGCATCGTGCAAGCTCACGACATCGGCGACTACAGCGCGCCCGACGGACGGTGGTACCCATTTCTCGTTCTCGAATGGCTCGAAGGCGAGACCCTAGAGACCATCATCGAACGAAGGGCCACAGCTAGCGCCACCCCCCTTTCGCTCGACGACGGGATAACACTGCTCGAGCCAGCTGCGAGGGCGCTCGCGGTCGTCCATAAACGAGGCGTTGCGCACCGTGACCTCAAGCCGGCGAATCTCTTCGTCGTTGGAAGGACCTCCGATGATGAAACCACCGTAAAGATCCTCGACTTCGGGATCGCGCAGGTTGTCAAGGGCGCCTTCAAAGAGCCGGTCGACGCCTCGAGCGAGCTCGGAACGACATCGTTCACCCCAGCTTACGGCGCCCCGGAGCAGTTTAGCCGAACGTCGTTCGGGGCGACGGGCCCATGGACCGACGTGTACGCATTCGCGCTTGTGCTTGTCGAGTTAATGACGCTGGCGCCGCCCCTTCGCGGTGAAACCATCGCGCAACTCGCGCTCGCGAGCACAGACCCAGCGCGCCGTCCGACCCCGGCGACCCACGGAGCGTCGGTCTCGAGCGAGGTCGACGGGGTTTTCGCCAAAGCCCTTGCACTCCACCCGCGCGATCGCTTTGCGTCCATGGGCGAGTTTTGGTCTGCGCTCCAGCGCGCCGCGGGCCGCTCCAGCATGCCCGGAACGCCAACCTCGTGGGCTGAAGACTTATCAGAGCCCCTCGCGACGACGAAGCCGAACATCAGGCCGCGGCCGCAAAACCATCGCCACAACCGCATTATCAACGCAATCGGAGCCATCGGCCTCGGCTCCGCCGCAGCGCTCGGAGCGAAGGTCTTTCCCGACAGTGCGACCACGGCTGCGTCGCCCTCTATCCACAGGAGTGTCGCACCGGTGATGGTTGCTTCAGCGCTCGCCGCTACCCCATCGCAAGGCTCGGCTCCCAAGTGTCCGACGCGCATGATACTGGTTGCTGGGGGCCCATTTTTCATTGGGTACGAAGGCGATGGGGCCCTCGACTTCGAACAGCCCGTCCATCCGGTGGAACTGTCGGCGTTTTGCATCGATCGCACCGAGGTCACGGTGGCGATGTACAAAGCCTGCTCTAATGCCGGACGGTGTCCTCGGGCCGGCACGACGGTCGCCTGGCCGGACATCTCGCCTCGCGAGAAATAAATCTACAGCCCGCTTTGCAATGAAGGCGACGTCACCCGCGCGCAGCACCCAATCAACTGCGTCACGTGGGAGATGGCGCGCGCTTACTGCGCATCGATAGGGGCGCGTCTGCCCACCAGCGCAGAGTGGGAGATGGCCGTTCGGGGACCAGACGCTCGCGTATACCCATGGGGCGACGATCCGCCCGATAGTAGACATCTCAATGCCTGCGGGAAAGAATGCGCCGCCTGGGGCAGAGAGCACAACGAGATCTTGCCGCCGATGCATGACGACGACGACGGCTTCCCGACCACGGCGCCGGTCGGATCGTTTCCGGCGGGACGCTCCCGCTACGGGCTCGACGATGTCATTGGCAACGTCATGGAGTGGGTTTCAGACTGGGACGGTCCGTACGCTCGCCGCGAAGAGCCTGTATCGAATCCGCTCGGTCCGGACTCGGGCGTACGACGCGTGATCCGTGGCGGCGCGTGGAACGCATCGGATCGCGTCTGGGTCCGGCCGTCGTTTCGGTTTAGCTTTCCACCTGAAGTGCGCAGTCACGCGGTGGGGCTCCGCTGCGCAGCACCGGTTCCGGAGCGCGTCGCGTCGGAGGGGGCCGTAACACGAGGCGGCGTGTAACGGCTGTCGACGGAACAATATGCACTGTGCACGCCAAAAAAACGAGCCATTCGCCCAAAGAAGACCAAAACGACGACGAAAAAACATTTGCCTTAGAGCAGCCCCTTCGTGACTGGCACTAAGCCGGTCGACGCGCGCTTTTTCCAAGAACGGAAGCTCACAGTCCGACCGACGTCGGTCTACACGCGAATACGCCGTGTTGGTATTTGACACGCACACCTAAAGCCACTTAGTCTTACTCGATTAGTTCTTTGTCTAAAAACCTATCGGGCCTTAATCGCAACCGTCCGAAGGCGTCCACCGCTTCCATAGCTAGGATATTGGAAATGCCACGCAGCAACGATTCCCGTTCCGTTAGTCTGACACTTCGTGCAGCGTGGGTGATGTTCCTTCCGGCCTGTATGGTGTGGCCACGGTGGGGCATTACCCCAATGGCTCCCTCCGCCGTGGAGGCACTTACGACGTGCGAAACGGACGATTTGCGGATGATTAAGAAGAACTTGGCTTGGGCCGGTTACCCAATCAAGAATCACGACGACGACTTCATCGAGACCGACTTCAAGCAAGTCGACGGATACGGAACCGATAAAGGATCCGAGCGCATCGTCGTGGTGCGCGAAGGAAACAAGGCGAGGTTCCGGGTTCGCAGGCGCGATGAGTCGCTTACGCGGGTCACCTCCGAAGTCGTGAAAGACAAGAAAGGCAACACCGTGTCTTCACGAAGCGACCTTGTGAACACCCAAAACGAGTCTGACGAAACATATTGGCAAGAACAGTACGCCTATTACGCAGCTCGGCGCCGCACCATTTGTGGCTCGTGAACGAGTGTTCTCTGCGAACCACGTACGACTCTTGCGATAACGCCGCAGCGAAAAAGCGAACCGAATAACCCTGTCCCGTTCACGGGCGCGAGGCAGAGTTTCCTCATCTTTTCTCCTCGGTCATCCGGTGCGTATCCTAAAGCGGATTGACTAGCCCACAGACCTTACGAAAGAAGCGAAAACGTGGTGGTTGTTCATTGCGCATCTCGCGCGTGCGCCAATGCACGGATACGAGCCTGAACCAAGAAAACGCGAAATCGCGATAAGAAACGATCACGCATTGGCGGGCGGCGAAATGATGAGTGGCTCTCCGGTCTCGAGCAGCGTCTTTAGCCCGGAGAGCACAGGATTCCAGCCTGGCCCCACGCTCTTGTACGTGGCAGTCTCGCCGTCAAAATCGTCGTGAATGAGGGTTAGTTTACACGCCTCGCCGTGTTGCTCAATCAGCCAGGTCACTCGCGACGGTCGCTCCTTCGCGAAAAACGGTTGCGACGCATCGCCGGGTCCCTCGGCGCCGTAAAGCGCAGCGAACGTCGTCACCAAACGATACGGAGCATCGACTTCGATGACCTTGCCCTCGAGCAGAGGCGTTCCCTCATCGCTCACGTGCACTACCGGAGAGCCCACCTTCCAATCGGATATAACCCGTGACCCATAAAAGTATTGCCGCGTGAACTCGGGTTTGGTGATGGCCTCCCATAGTCTTTGAGGTGTCGTGCGAATATAGACTTCATAGACATGTTTCGGATTTTGGACACCGCTCATTTCTGATTCTCCTTCGAGTTGACCTTTTAAGTCCGCCAAAGCGCGCGTAAACGGCTTGGCATACTTGCTCGTCCAGCGATCGAAAACGCGCTGAATAGGCACTGGGTTCAAGTAATGAAGCTTCTCGCGCCCCGCCTTGCGCGTGGTGATCAGCCCGGCTTGTTCGAGAATACCGAGATGTTTCATCACGCCGAACCGGGTCATCTCCGGAAGATGCGCCTGCAATTCGCCGAGAGTCTGTCCGTCGCGCCGAAACAGCGTGTCGAGCAGAAGCCTCCGGCTTGCATCAGCGATGGCTTTGAAGACCTCATCCACGCGCTTCCTATAGGTGACCAAAAAGTCACATGTCAAGAAAAGCGTTTCACTCCGCGGCGGGGCACTCAAGTCACCCGTGTTTTTATGAAGGCTTAATGCTTCACCAAGGCCGTAGGTGAGCGCGGATTTATTTAATTCGCGTACGAAGTCGACACCTATTCATGACACGTGCGGGTCCACTCTCAACATCCAACGAAACGTCTACAACAAATGCTTTCCAGAATTGCGCGCGACACGAAAGATTCATGACTACAGCAAGGAACAAAACCGACATCCGATCAATGCATACCAGGCTGAGCATACGACTCAACAATCAAAACAAAAGACTCAACAACCGGAACAATCCATGAGCACTGACGAATTTCACATTTCAACCAACAAATCACTACTAGACATCGATGCGATTCACGGATTTTTATCGACAAAGGCCTACTGGTGCATGAACATTCCTAGAGAGCGAGTTGAGGCGTCCATCCGTAACTCGCTCTGCTTCGGAGTCTACCAGGGCCTTCGACAAATCGGGTTTGCCAGAGTGATTAGCGATTTTGCAACAATCGCGTACCTAGGCGACGTTTACATCCTGGAAGAACACCGCCGAAAAGGACTCTCAAAAAAGCTCATGACTACCATCATGAATCACGAGGATTTACGAGGTTTGAGGCGATGGATACTGCTCACAAGTGATGCCCACGAATTATATCGTCAATTTGGATGGACGACCATTGCAGACCCGACCAAGTGGATGGAGATTCACAACAAAAATGTTTACTTAGAATAACAATTCAATACCGAGCCGTTGACAAGGCAACGTCACGGCAATCGGCGCCTAAGTTCGACGCTTGGACCGGCGTGTTCCTCGGTATTTTTCTTTTCTCGAACGCTGCGGATGATGTGACCTCCGTTGTTGGGCGAGCGCGTACGACGCAAGGCCGGTTGCAAAACAACGGGCTTGCGTCGCGCGAAGCAATAGGCCCCCTGCCATGACGCCGAAGCCTCAAATATCAAATAGCCCCCGGAGTGCGTTGTGAACGATCCATGTTGCCCCCGGTTGTGGGCCGCGAGCGCGCGTCCACCACCGCTTCGACGTTAGGCAACAAATAACCTTCGGTTGGTTCGTTGTCTAACGCTCGTCCTCCTGTTACCCGGGCCTTGGCGTTTCACGCTCACAGCTGCATGTTTTGCCAACCTTCACTTTTATGTGAAGGATCCCGCCCCGGTCCTTCTCATAACCGCCAGACACCAATGATGAGCTGCGACGACTTCGAGGTTCAAATCGAAATGAAGTTGCATGGAGCCCTGTCCGATGAGGCAGCGCTCGATAGCCACCTCACGAGCTGCGCCTCCTGCCGTGCGTTCGAAGCCATCGCAAGACGGACGGAGCAAACGATGACGGCAACAGTGAGAATGGAAACACCGCATGTCGACTGGCAAAACGTGCGCAACGCTATTTCAAGACGACTCGTAGGCGACGGGAGGCGTCAATTAGCGACGCTGCTCGTACTGTTCTTCGCGCAATCCCTCGCGATGCTCGCGTTCAATCCCGAACAATCGTGGGCGATGATCGTGCCTCGCGTCGGACTCGCCGCTGCGATAGCGGCGTCCATCGTCGTTTGGTCCACCCACCTCCGGCGCCGTCGCATGCGCGAATACGAGACGTCGCGCGAAGATTTGTTCTTCTTTCACCGTGCGTATCTCGAAAGCCGCCTTTGGAGCACATCGGTCGGGGGCGTCTCGGTCGTGCCGCTCGGAGCGGCTTATCTCGGCGCTCGCATCATCCGCAACACGCATGTGAGCCTTGTCGAGTGGCTGGCGGCTGCGATGATGTCCTCTCTGCTTCTGGGCCTCTCCGCGTGGCTTCTGATCGTTCAGCGCCGACGACTGATGCGCGAGCTCGCGGCATTCAAGAAGCCATGACACGAACCGACGAGGCGGCCTTCACGCGCGTCTTCAACGACCTGCACGAACAGGTCTTCGCGCTCTGCCGCCACCTCACCGGCTCACGCGTGGAGGCTGAGGACGCCGTCCAGGAAACGTTTCTTGCCGTGCATCAGGCACTCCCGAACTTCCGGGGTGAGTCGAAGCTCTCAACATGGGTATACCGCATCGCGGTCAACGCTTCGCTCGGCGTGCGTGCACGAAGCACGCGGCGTCGCGAGGCCCCACTCGACAATGCACAGGACCTGGTGGATGGCGCGCCCGGACCAGACCACTCCGCGATCGCATCACAAACAATCACCCATCTCGAGCGGGCGCTCGACGCCTTGAGCGTGGAGCACCGCGCCGTCCTTTCACTGTTCGCGATGGAGGGCCTCGGCCACGACGAAATCGCGGACGTTTTAGGAATTCCGACGGGCACCGTGTGGTCGCGACTCCACGCGGCACGCAAGCACCTACGAAGCGCCCTCCGGCTCGACTGAGGCCAGTCGTTCGTCGGACAGCTTTCCGCTGCCGAATGACGGCAATAGCGACTCCACCGGACTCAAGTTAGAGAGGCGAGTGTCTCGCCAGTTGAATGCATATCGCACTTATCCACATTCACGCGGCACGCAGGCTCAAGGATCGATGCGGCAATTTCGGATGACCAGAACGCCTTCACGACCGTGGCGGTGCATTTTCTGATGTACCTTCGAAGCTCGTCGCGACGCTCGTGAAAAAGCCTTGGTGAGCGGTAGAACACGCGTAGCTCGAACAACGAGAGTCGGCCTCTCATCTCTCGTCACGGCGCCACGCCTAAACGCTCTCGGCGACGTGAAGCTTAAGTAACGAACGAAGCGGGGGTTTACTGATCGGATATGCCTTCGCTCTCGGCCTCGGGTCTCGAATATATCAGGCGCGATATCTTTCTTTTTTGATCTGTACCATCACCGCCAACTACGAGTTGCACCGGTTACTTCGGCCTGTTCGACAAGACCATTCGAGCTTGGTCCGTCCGCGGAACCTCCGCGAGCCAGGCGGCTTACGACAGACGTCGTCAATGCGCTCACATCTGACGCCGACACACTTATTGGAGCCATCTTCACCACAATTCCCCTGAGGAAAACAGGGACCAGAATGAGCAGCGATAAGACGAATTGAGACGCGTCTCGCAACATCAGTTTTTGCACGGAATGAGGTTGCCGCTCGACGGGTGAATGCTAGGAGAACAGTCATGAAATTTAGGTTTCCGCTTTTGGTTCTTTCCTCCCTCGCTTTAGTCTCTACGGCCGCATGTGCGACTTCGCCAGCCGATGACGTTCCTGGGTCCGGGGCGGCGTTATCGGGGAACAAAGACGCCTCCGCCTGCGAAGTCTTCGTCGATAAGGTTACGGTCCGAGAAAGTTCTCGCAGTTTGAACGAATACAAAGTCTTCTTGAAGACCTTGAACAGCAAGCTCGATGGCGAGATCGCGAGAGTGGGCTTCACCGCGAAGGTCCACGACGAGTTCCGGGAGTGTGAGAGAGAAATCCAACCCCCGGGAAACCCCAACGGCTGCGAAGAAGTTGGCAAGTGGCAAGATTACGAAGCGACCCCGTTCGTCGGGTCAAGTGACTACTTTGAGTTAGCCCTCTCGCTTGGCACAAATGACACCATCGCGCGACGCTACGAAGGCACTTTCTTCGTCGAAACTAAAAAAGGAACGCGTTACTCGCTTAAGGCGAACGGAGGAGGAAACTTTTTCCTTGACCGTAAGGGCTTCAGCGACGTTGAAAACGCTTTGAGCTCAAAAGGCGTTTCGTGGGTCGGCGCGGAAGTCGGTCAATTACCGAAGACAGCTGACTTTTACACGTACTTGAACCCGAAGGAATGCCGCTAACCCGACGCGAACAGGTGCAACGTCGTAAGTAATGCTTTAAAACTTACAATCGAGCGTCCGAGCTTGCCCCGCTGGTCGTGCAGTGCACGTTGCGGTGAAAGTTTTTACGCTCGACGCCGGATGACAGGGCGCGCCGACACGTTTCGACGCGCCCTTGCGTACGACCACCGTGTCGACCATCGACCGCGTACGGTCACGACCTTCTCGAGCGCGGCCGCGGTACGAATCCAGCAGCGGACATCGTCGCAAACCAAGTGTCGACTACCCAAGGTCGATCATGGTCGATAACGCCCCTGAGCTGATTCTCGCGTTAGCGATGAGCATGAGCAACGCGAGCCCGCCTTCGCGCCAGCTCGATTTGATTGTCGAGAAAGTCGGCGAGGTCAATGCCGGCCGCAGCGAGCTGCTGCGGAACGAACGAAGCGCGGGTGAGCCCTGGAAGCGTATTGACCTCTAAAAACACCGGGCCCAACGCGGTCAGAATCACGTCGGTGCGCGAATACCCTTCGCATCCCACGGCCTCGTGTGCCGCGAGCGCAACCGCCTGCACGTGAGCGCGTTCAGCCTCAGAAAGCAGCGCGGGTGTCGTCTCTTCTGTGCCTCGGCCGAGGTACTTCCCCTCGAAGTCGAACGCTCCGGTCCCAGTGAGACGCACCTCGGAGACAGGCAGCGCCCTCAGCCCCGCATCAAGCGTCTCCACGACACCCACGGTGAGCTCGCGGCCCTCGAGAAAAACTTCGGCCAAGTACGGAACGCGAAGCGCCGCCAAACGCGCCGCCGCCTCGCGGACCTCCGCTGGCGCCTTGAGATGGATAAGCCCGATGCTCGATCCATCGGCGAGAGGCTTGAGCACCCAGCGCGGATGCTCAGCGAAAAGCTCAACAAGCGTGTGTTCGCACTCCCTTACGTCCGAAGGAGCGAGCACGCGGGCGTCAGCCACATGGATGCCGCGCGCCGCGGCGAGTTCCTTCGCCCTCGCCTTGTCAAAAGCGATCGCGCTGGCAGCGCTCCCGCTACCCGTAAACGCGATCCCTGCCGCCTCGAGCGCACGCTGCAACGTGCCATTCTCACCGTCGCCTCCGTGTAGCGCGAGGAGGAACGTTCGCGAGCGCGCCTCGCTGGACGCAAGCGCGGCCGTCACCGTCGGGAACGCCGCGGCACTGGCGTCGCGCGGGACGAAGTCGCGCACAAACGCGTCCGTGTGCGCCTCAAGCTCATCGCGATCGACGACGTGCACAGCCCCGGAGGGTGCCCAAAACCAAAGAGCCGCCCCCTCAACCGCGCGCACAAGGTTTTGCGCGGAGGCGACAGACACACGCCACTCCGAAGATGTCCCGCCAAAAAGAAGAACCACATCGGTACGCTCGCGCATCACGAACGCAGTGTGCACTTCTTTTACGACGGTGCACCAGCGTTCGACTTGCCAAAGCTTGTTCGAAAGCCCCGCTCACAAGCGACAAGATCTTCGGCAGGCTTCAAGCCTTTCGGTGCAACATGCAACTTTCAGATACGCCGCGCGATCGATTGCTCCACGGCGACTCCCGTAGCTCGGTCCACTTCTGCGAGGCCCGTCCACGCGCTAACCACGATTATCGTCGCGCCTTCTGAAGCCTCATGTCGGGACAACACGTATCGCATGAAGTCGCAGTGCGGCCATTCGCCCTGGTATTCGAATGAGCCATGCACTTGCGTCTTTACTTCGCTTACGGCGCGAATTCGTGGGACCGGGTGCGCTGGGCACTAAACTCCAAGGGTATCGCGCACGAACTTGCCGAATACAATTCACTCGAGGACGCCGCCGAATTCGCAAAGAGCAGTCCGTTCGGCAGGGTCCCGGTTCTACTCATTAATGGCCAGCCGCTGCCCGAATCGATGGCCATTTGCGAGTTCCTCGACGAGGCCTACGCCGAACACGTCCACTTCTCGGCTCAACGCTGCTCGAGCGCGTGCGCATCCGCGAAGCATGCGAGGCGATCAACGCTTCGATTCACCCGGCGCACAACAGCAGCACGGTGCGCTACTTCCATCCCACATGGACGAAAGATGAGATGCGCGCAGTACGAGCGCGATGGATCGAAACCAATCTCCGATCTCTTAGCCCGCTGCTCTGGCGCAACAGCGGATTCGCGATCGGCACCTCATTGACGCTAGCCGACATTTTCGTCGCCGCTCTTTATGGGAAGGCCATCACGCTCGGGGTCTTCGAAGGTCAATTGAGCACTTTCGGCGATTACGCGCGCCACCTCCTTTCTTTCCCGGCAATCGCATCGTCGTACCCCGACCGACCCCAAACAGGTCCATCACGGCAGCCGCAAGCGCTGCAGAAGCTCGAGTCAACGCGCGAAGACCGTGGACTGCGAAAACGCCGTATCGAAAATGGTAGTCCAATCATAGCGCATTCCAAATTTTCTGGCGGCCTCAGAGCGTTTTTGCCATTCATCTTCGTTGCTAAGGGCTTCAATCAACTTATCGGCTAGCTGGTGCTCATCGTAGTTCACCAATGTCGCGCCTGCTTCTCGCTCGAGCGATTTGGCATTCAAGGTGACATCCGTCATAACAATAGGCAGCCCAGCACCAAGGTACATCTTCAATTTTCCAGCGTCGGCGTAGCGCGTAAATGATGCCTTGTCTGGGTTATACGGGGCCACGGCCACCGTGCTTTGAGCGAGCACAGATTCAATTTCGTCATCGCTTTTGACAAACCCTTTGAATGTAACGCTGTCGAGTACCCCCAACTCGCGAGCGAGTGTCTTGACAGTCTCCAGGTACGGGCCAGATCCCATGACCATAAAGTGCACGTTAGGAATCTGATCGCGGATGCGACGAAGTGCCTGGAGCACAAGTTGAACGCCCTGCTTTTCGACGACGTGCCCAAGAAAAACAATCTGTTTCGCAGCAAACGACGCACGGTTCACCTTGGGGGCCGCGTGCATGTAAGCTCCCATCGGAACCTCCAAGAAGGGATTGGGGAGATCCTTGAGGTTCAAACTCTCAAGTCGTGCCTGATGCGACTCCCGCGTGAGAGCCCACAACTCATCGGACTTCTGACAGCACTGTTTGTCAACGAAGTTATAAGCCCGCGTTATCGGCGATCGCGCTCCAAATCGGTCGTGGGTAAAGTCGATGGCCAAGTAAACGACTTTCTTTACGTGCCTTTTCCTTTTCTCAAGCAAACCTCGAAATGCATTGAGGTTATTGAAGCCAATCCACACATCGTAATCCTTGCGAACAAGCTTCGGCACGGCGAGGTCGAAAAGATACGTGAACGGCGGCACGAACGGCAAAACCGTATCAACAACCGATGACGCGCCCGACGCAGAGTGGGTCTCCAGGCGGTGCGGTCCGGCGTGCTCGGCCACCAACGGATGCCGAACGATCGTGACCTCTTCCGCATTCCGTTCGAGCAAGTAACGGCACATCGGCTCGACATTGCCCGATGCAAACCCATTGACTGCGATAACAATTTTACGACCGCGAATTGAGTCGACGGAACCCATGATCAACGTACCTCCTAATTAGCCCGAACGGGATTCGCCGGTATCAACCCGTCTTTTCATCGCTTCCGAAAGGTGTAGATCCCGCAACCAAACCGGGTTCTCCCCACGGCCGCGTCCACGGTTACGTTCATATGCACGTCACCGGAATCATCAACGTAATCAAATCGCTCAAGTTCGGTGTGAGCGTGAATCGCCGGGTTCGACAAGATGGTTCGAGGGTGAAAAACCCTGTGAGCGTTAAAATGAACTTCATCGCTCTGACCAATGGGAAAGCTGATGTACAGTCGTCCACCACTGGTCACGAGCTGAACGAGATTAGCGATTCCTTTAACGTGACCATGGACGTCAATCGGATCGGTGTAACGCCCGAGACCAAAATGCTCAACCGCATGCAAACACGAAAGTGAGTCTGTTTGCCCGAGATCAGATGGGTTCATTAGGTCTGCTTGAACGTACGCGATGTTTTCGTGCTTGCTTCGCGGAAGCGGGCGGATGTCGACCACCTCAATCTTCCTGAAACTCGCGACGTGAGCGACGAAGCCGTCGACGCGCGAACCAATGTCGACATGCCTTTTCGGGCAGTGCTTCGCAACGAACCCCGCGACCAACAGATCTTGATGGAAGTAATGGCCACTGGCTGTGCCTGCGGAATCCGAATAATCGTTCAGAATCATGTACTCGCGCGTGATTGTTCCCCCTTTTGATTTCCATTCACGCTTCTGCTTGAGATATCTCGGATAGTGCCGCGCCGCGAGAAGGGCCCTCGCATCGAAGCCCAACGCGGCCACTTGTTGGGCCACGCCGTGGAGAACTTTGAAGGCGCCTTGTTTCATCTCAACGTCCGCCCAGCCTCGCGTGCCGAGGCTCTAAACCAGTCCAAGGTCTGTTTGATTCCCGTCGCCAACGAGATGGCGCTCCCGATTCCGAGATTGTTGATGATGTCAACGTTCAGCAATTTTCTGGGTGTGCCATCCGGCTTCGACGCATCGAATCGCACAACTCCCTTGTAGCCGACGCACTCGGCAATCATCGTTGCGAGCTCACTAATCGAGACATCCGAGCCCACTCCCACATTGACGTGACTCCACCGACGGTCGAATCTATTCGCGAAGATTTCATCGAGCATCGTGTGTTCGGCGAGTTGAACAATTGTTTCGGCGCAATCAAGGGAATACATAAACTCACGCCGCGGCTTTCCCGACCCCCACACAACGACCTCTGGAGCTCCACTCACCCGCGCCTCCTCGAAACGACGAAGAAGCGCCGGTAACACGTGCGAATGTTCCGGATGAAAGTTATCCCTCGGCCCGTACAAGTTGGTCGGCATAACCGAAAACCACTCACGACCGTATTGCTGACGAATACTATTAACTAGCTCGATTCCTGCGATTTTAGCGATCGCGTACGGACGATTGGTGTACTCCAGCGACCCGGTG
>Ga0164292_10003528_pt1 | contig 12760 bp, 4 predicted proteins | sample GEODES117metaG_FD_111486 | JGI IMG/M metagenome (GOLD analysis project Ga0164292, IMG submission 111486) | Eutrophic lake water microbial communities from Lake Mendota, Wisconsin, USA - GEODES117 metaG | ecosystem: Environmental > Aquatic > Freshwater > Lake | place: USA: Lake Mendota, Wisconsin... | reverse complement strand
TTGGCATATTCGACCCGATGGAAGTACCCGAGCGTGGTGCCAGTAGCCTGCAGCGAGTGATGGATCGCTGGGCGCCGTTCGAGACCGGCAGCGGTTATCTCTGGCTGGCCGGTGGAGACAATGCGCGCACCACGCAGTTGAATTCCGGCCGCGCTTATGTGCGTCAGCAGCTTCAGGCGACCGCTGCGGGTGTGGACATGCATCCGCTGTCGCAGGCCCTGCAGGAATTCCCGGAAATGCGTTCGTCCTACCAGGCGCTGCATCGAGAGCTCGGTGTGGACCCTGCAAGCGGGCCGGTGCAGATGATGGCGCGCGCGGGCTATGCCCTGGCGCCTGCAGGGCCCAGCCCGCGGCGCGATCTGGCCTCGATGCTGCGCACGTGAAGCAGCCCGCCAGGCCCGCCGGCGAAGGTGATCGCGTGCTGCGGACCTGTGCGAGACTGCTCTCATGCCAGAGCCCAAGCCTTCGAATCCTGTTGCCACGATCGCCCCGCGGGTTGGGCCGAGTCTGGACGACTGGAACCTGCTGCGGTCGTTCATCGCGGTCTACGAGGCCGGCACGCTGACCGAAGCTGCCCGCCGTCTGGGCACAACCCAGCCCAGCGTGGGCCGCCATGTGCGAGAGCTCGAAGCTTCGCTGGGTGAGGCGCTGTTCGTTCGGCTTCCCGGCCGGCTCAAGCCGACCGAACAGGCGCATGCGCTGCACGGCGTGGTTGCAGCAATGAGGACCTCTGTCGTCGAGGCCGAGCGGCTGTTTGCCGACGCGCGCGAGGTGCTGGTGGGTTGTGTGCGTGTGGCCGCGTCGGAGGTGTACGCAACGCATGTGATCGCGCCCATCCTGGCGCGGTTGCTGGTCGAGCAACCCGAGCTGGAGATCGAACTGTCGGTGTCCAATCATGCCGACAATCTGCTGCGTCGCGATGCCGATATCGCGGTGCGCTTTTTCCGGCCCGAGCAAAACGACGTGATCGCGACCCATGTCGGCAATACCGAGCTGGGCCTGTTCGCACACGAAGACTATCTCGCGCGCCACGGCGAGCCTGACAGCTTTGACGTGCCCGCACAGGCTTTCGTGGCCGGATTCGACCGGGAGTCAGTGCCGCTGGGTCCGCTGATGAAGGGCACTGCACCGGACCGGCCAATCCGATTTCGGCTGCGCACCGATGCCATCCTGGCCCGCTACGCCGCAGTCGAGACCGGGCTGGGTGTTGGGGCCTACCTTGTGGATGTGGCAGCCGAACGCCCAGGCCTGAAGCGCATTCTGGCCGGGCAGTTTGGGCAACCGCAGGAAGTGTGGCTGTGCGCGCATCCCGAACTTCGCCGTTCGGCGTCCATGCGCTTCGTGTGGAGCCATCTCGAAGTGGCGCTGCGCGCGCGGCTGCATTCAACCGCCGCGGCGCAGCCGATCCCGACCCTCTGATGTCGACGCAGAACCGACCCGATCCTCCTTGAGCGCGCCTTCCAGTCGCGCGCACAGAGATGGGCGCAGTTCCTGGGCGGTCATGAGGGCATCGAGCGATCCGACATCGAGTGCCCGTGCCACGTTGTGCACGGCGTCGAATTCACGCGCCACTTCGGTCTGCACTCTTGCCAAGACGTCAGCCAGTACCCTCTCGTACTCTTCTTCCACTTTGCGACGATCGGCGAGCCTGGCGTCGGCGAGCGCTTTTTGCGCCGCCCGGACATGCGGATCGGCCTGCGCCCTTTCCCGAACCAGTCGAGTGAACACGACGGCAGCGGCAGCGCCGCCACCGATCACGCTCGCATAGCTGCCTTCGAGCGCCACGGCATCGAGACGACTCGAGAGCCGGCGCGAGAACACGACATAGGCACCGCCGTGGTAGCGCGCGACGACGCAGAACAGGATCGGCCCGTCGAACTCCACCACCGCCTTGCCGATCTCGGCGCCGTATTCGAGCTGACGCTCGCGCATCGATTCGGGCGAGCCGTCGAAGCCCGACAGGTTGGCGAGCACGACGACAGGGCACACTCCGTTGGCCGAACGGATCGCCCGCGCCATCTTGCGCGACGAATGCGGGAACAAAGTGCCACTCATCCAGTTTGCCGGCCCGTCGACCGGACGCGGCCCGCGCCGCGGCAGCGGTTGCGATTCGATGCCGATCAGGCAGACCGGATTCCCGCCGAGCTGCCCATGCATCACGACGGTGGTTTCACCGCCGGCCAGCCCTTTCCAGCGCTCCAGCGGCGCAGCGTCCTGGTCGAGAACCGCGGTCATCAACTCCCGGATCGCGAACGGCTTCTTGCGCCCCGGGTTGCCGCTCTCGGAGAAGAGATCTCCGATCGTGGAGAAGCCTCCGGCGCCGACATAATCGCCACCGGTGACGTCGCGTTCGACAGGGTCGGCGCTGGGTCGCCGACGCGCCCGTCGCTCGCCCGGCGCGACATAGGTGTACTCGTAGTGACGCAGCAGCAGCTCATAGGCGCTCTTCAGGTCGGGCGCGGTGTACTGCGCCTGCCCGTTGCCAGCCATGATTTCGAGCCCGCCGATGGCTTCGTTGGTCTCTGCCGCGACCGATCCGGCGACCTCCAGAGCACGCTTGCCGGTCAACACCATGTAGCCACGCGGCGTCATGACCAGCGTGCCGCGGCAATGCATCAGCATCGTCGCTTCGGAGTTCCAGTACGACTGTGCGCCGACACAGGGGCCGTCGACCAGCACGTTGATCACGCCCCCGGCTTCAGTGAACTCGACGATGCGACGCAGCACCGCAGCGGTCCAGTCGAGGTTCTCGGTACCGGAATCGAATGCGATCCGGGCACCGCCGGACAGCGCAACCCACTCCACCGGGACGCGCATCTTTTCGGCATGATCGAGCGCGGCGATGATCCGCCGGCACTCGCCCTCGCCGAGCGAGCCCATGTCCTTGTTGGGGTCGCCCAGCAGCAGCACCCGGCTGAAGCCGTCCGGAAAGCGTTCGGACCAGTTCGTGATCAACCCGACCACCACACCGGTCGGGTTGCTGGCCGCAGGACGGCCTCGCACTGATTCCAGCGCATGGCCCTGAGCATCGAGTTCCAGTTCGTCGAACTGCCCACGCTCGATCCGGCCGATGTCTTCGCTGGACGTGAGCCAGCTGACCACCTCGTAGGGGTAAGACAGGCGCCGGCGCCGCGCGGCCAGCACCTGCTGCTCGTAGGCCGACATCACCGGCACCAGACGCTGGCGCGGCAGCACGACCTCGAGCCTGGGCCCGAGGGCCGTCGCGTCGCGCCACTCGGCGGCCAGCTCGCGCGGCGCCTGCGAGTCGCCGAGCGTGAAGCGGCCATGCATCGCCACCTTGTGCAGCGCCAGATCGAAGGTCGCCGGTCCGAGCCGGCGGGCAAGCGCGTCGAGCTCGCTGCGCGCAAGCGCGATCGTCGGACGCACGAACAGCGAGATCCGATTGAACGCCGGCGGCCTGCCGGTGGCAGCTCGCGAGCCTTCGCGCAGGGCCTGGGCGGCGCTGAGAAAGACTCTCTCGAAACTGGGAACCCGCAGGAAGTCGCCTTCAAGCACCGGATCAAATCGCTCGACCTCGGCCATCGCGATCAGCCTGTCTTCACCGCTGGCGACTGCGCGCAGCAGCAGCAACCCGGACGGAGCGGGCAGTCGCTCGAGCTTGAACTGGGAAAACCGGGCGACTTCCTGCGCCACCGGGCGTGCCGGATGGACATCGCGCAGCATCGTCTGCTCGGCCATCGCGTCGCCAGAGTTCGCCCAACTGCGGATGCGCATTTCGCCACCCTCGACCCACAACGCCGTCCACCGCGAACGCTGAATCCGTGCCGCCGCGTCGAAGGCGTCGGCGGCAGGCATGTAGGCCAGCAGCAGATCGGCCTCTTCGTCGGCCGGCAGCGACCCCAGGACCTCCGCCAAATCGCAGGGCTCGTTCAGCAACACTCCGACCACCGGGACGCCTGCCGCGGATCGCAGGCGCTGGCAGGGATGGCGCCCGTGCAGCATCACGGCGTTTTCCGTCAGGTCACCTGCCTGGGCTTCGTAGATCCGGGCCAGCAACTGCCTCAGAACCGGGGCCGGCTCGCGCCGGCCGGCTGGCCCCACGGATTCGCCGACGAGTGCGCCTGCGAGCGCACCGAGCGGCAAGGCCTGCAAGGCGGTCTCGGCGGCGGCTCGGCTTGCGGGCGACACGGCGGCAGCCAGGTCATCCCAGCGCAGGTCGGCCTCGATGGCGGCCTTGGCCATGTCTGCCTGCCACTCGGGCAGATCCTGCCAGTAATAGATCAGGTTCCAGGCAGCCGTGGCGACCTGGAGGTCGCCGTGCTGCACAGCCTCACTGGCGAGCTTCTCGAACACCACGCGCTGCTCCATTGCCGACGGCGCAGCTTCGGATTCCAAAGCTTGAGAACGGGCCAGCGCGCGCAAGACAGCGAGGGCCAGTGCGCTCGCGTCATCCTGCGATCGCCGCGCCTGGAACAGCCGCAACAGCGCATGCGCGACCGTCGGATCACCCTCGACCAGCTCATCGATGCCATGCAAGGCGAGGAAACGCCCAAGCCGTCGCCTGAAGCGCTCGGAAAGCTTCTTGTCGTCGAAGCGACGATGGTGCGCGAACCAGGCGAGCTGGTCCATGCTCGACTCGTTGGCCTCGTTCACCGCATCGTCGAAGGGGCCGCTCTTGAACAACTGCTCCTGCACGACGGCCGCACGCATCATCTTCAGCATCCGACCGCGCGGCGGCGAGGGCTCGGCTTCCAGACTTGCCAGCGCCGCGCCCAGTTCTTCCGTCGTGACATCGAATCCCAGCAGCCGCGCCTCCACCAGGCGCAGCGCATCCAGCGCGGTCTCGCGCCGGGCGGCCAGCCTGAGGCCGGTGCCGACACTCGGCTGGCTCTCGTCACCCTCATCGATCTCGATCATCACCTCGCCGGCGGCAACCTGGCTCGACGGTCTGACATGCACGGCCCGCACCGTCCCGGACATTGGCGAGTCGATGACGGTTTCCATCTTCATCGCCTCGAGCGTCAGGATGCGCACGCCAGCGCTCACCCGGTCGCCCGGCTGGACATGAATCTGCGCCACCGATGCCGGCAGTTCGGCGCGCACGCGCCCATCCGACACCCGGCGGAAGCGGTGGGCGACGCCCTCGACCTCGACATAGACCTCCGAGGACGTGGCGGCGCGCTGCACGGCATAACGCCTGCCGCCAAAGTCCAGCAGCAGCGTGCCCTTGCCAGTGGTCTGCGCCCGCACCACCGCCTGCCATTCGCCGCAGTGCATGCGCAGCTCGTGCGGCCCGATTGATCCCACCTCGACTTCCAGCGGCTGGGTGCCGAGCACGAAGCGGATCTTGACCGGCCCGGGTTCCGGGACCGTGTGAGGAACGACGCGCTGTGCTTCCTCGATGAAGTTCGCGATATGCCCGCGCCGAAGCTGCAGGTAGTCACCCAGCACGGCGGCCGCAAGCGCCGCCTCGAGATGGCTGCGCGCCTCACTCCCCGGGCGGCTGGCGACATACCTGTCAAGCCAGCGCGTCGTGACCGGCCCATCGCGAAACACCGAATCGGAGACCAGTTCGAGCAGCAGCGAGCGGTTGGTGAGCCCGGAGTCGAGAACGATGACGGTGTCGCGAAGGGCTGTTTCGAGGCGCGCCAGCGCAGCCTGGCGCGTCGCGCCGAAGGCAATCACCTTGGCCAGCATCGAATCGAAGACGGTCGGGACGATGTTGTCCTGCACATAGCCGGAATCGACGCGAACGCCGGGTCCCAGCGGTGCCTCGAAGTGAACGAGCCGGCCCGCACGCGGGGCGAAGCCCTGGTCGGGATCCTCGGCATTGAGCCGCGCCTCGATGGCCGCTCCCCGCGGCACTGGTGGGTGTTCGGCCGGCAACCGTTGCCCGCGGCCGACATCGATCTGCAGGCCGACCAGATCGAGACCGAAGATCTCTTCGGTCACGGTGTGCTCGACCTGGAGCCGGGTGTTCATCTCAAGGAAGTAGAAGGTCTTCAGATCAGGCAGCAACAGGAACTCGGCCGTGCCGGCGCTGACATAGCCAGAGATGCGTGCGAGGTTTGCACCGGCTTCGCAAAGGGCCTGTTCGACTGCGGCGCAAAGCCCGGGTGCAGGCGCCTCCTCGAGCACCTTCTGCTGCCGGCGTTGCATCGAACAGTCGCGCGTCCCGAGCGCCCACACGCCGCCGTGGCCATCGGCGAGCACTTGCACCTCGACATGGCGGGCATCAGCGACGAAGGCCTCGACGAAGATCGATGGGTCGCCGAACGCGGCCCCGGCCTCGGCCGCGGCGGAACGGTAGGCGCCGGCCAGTTCGTCCGCGCTGTCGACACGCCGGATGCCGCGCCCGCCACCGCCGGCAGTGGCCTTGAGCAGGACCGGGTAACCGATCCGTTCGGCGCAGGCCGCCGCGCCGGCTTCATCGACCGATTCGCGCGACCAGGGACTGACCCGGACGCCGGCCTTCTCGGCCAGACGCTTGGCCGCGATCTTGTCGCCGAGGGCACGCATGGCGCTGGCCGGTGGACCCAGGAAGACCATGCCATGCGCCTCGCAGGCTTCCTGCAACTCAGGCCGCTCGGACGCGAAGCCCCAGCCCGGCCACAGCGCATCGGCACCGGCCTGACGCGCCAGTGTCACGATCCGCTCGACATCAAGGTAGGCGCTGCGTTGCTTGCCATCCTCGCCGCGAACCATCGGTTCGCCGAGGCAGATCGAGGTCGAGGCCATGCGCACGAAGGGCGCCTCTGCATCGGGATGGGTATACAGGGCAATGACGCTGAGCGGGCGGCCGTGCTCGCGCGACCAGCTGCGCGCAGCACGAATGAAGCGTACTGCCGCCTCGCCACGGTTGGCCACCGCGACACATGAGAATTCCTTGAACAGCATGGGGAGCCCTAGACCGTGATTGCCATGCCCCGATAGATGCGCGATCGATAGCGCGAGTCCTCGGCATCTGGCAGCGGCGCGCCAGCCAGCAACACCGCGCGGCCGAAGCGCTTGACCTCTTCCTGGTGCTCGACCGCGTTGCGTGGCTCCTCGCCGCGGGCGCGGCGCGTCAGGTTGATCTGATTCACCGGCACATCGTGAACCAGACGTTCGTTCTCGACCGCCAGCGTGGCGGTAAAGGCGTGCATCGTCGTCTTGATGAAGTTGGCCAGCGCAAAGCTGGCGCCGCTCTTGTCGCTGCCGACTGGCACGTCGGGCGACACCAGCACCAGCTGCGTGCCGTCGATCAGGCTGGCCTTGCGGGCGACACGGAACTGGTGCGTCAGGTTGTCCTGCACGAGCTGACGGAACTCTGCCGGACTGAGGGCCACGTCATCGGGCGCGGCGGCAGTGGGGAACAGGCGGTCGGGCAGCGGCACGAAGGGTGTGCTGACGATGGTGGTCGGGTAACCGTGCTGGCTCAGCGCGGCATCGATGCCGCCTTCCAGATCATCGCCGACCACGGCAAAGTGCAGCAGGTCGGGCGGCAGGTCGCGCAGTGCAATACGCAGCGCCGAGCAGCCTTCGGCACTGCGGCACAGCATGACGACGCGCCCGACCTGGCAGTCGGTGACGAGCTGGCGTGCCGCTTCGGCCAGGTACTCCACCAGATGTTCGCCGATCAGCCACACCGTGCGACCGCGCATCATGTCCAGGCGTTCGCGCTTGGTGCTGCCGAAAAGTTCGCGCTCGGTGATCGAGCGCTCCAGGCTGAGCCCGCCCGAAGGCATGAAGGTCTCGCCGCTGACGGCGCGGTCGGCCAGGAAATAGACCGTGGCCAATGCCACCTCGGTCTCGGTCGGCATCTTGCCCAGGTGCAGCAGCGACAACACCCCGTTGCGCACTTTCGCGGCTTCTTCCTGCACGCTGCGCGGCGGCACGTAGGGCTTGTCCGCGGGCGGCACGCTGGCAAGCCATCCGGTGCCGACGCGGGTTTGCCATTCGGGCAGCCCGAGGAAGCAGCCGCCCAAGCGCAGGCGGCCGATCAGTCTTTCGGCGATGTCGCCGTCCATCAGGTAACTGCCCCAGTGGCAATCGTCGCTGCGCTCTTTCTGTACGGCCAGCGCCATTTTGCGAAGTTCGTCGGGCGCGTCGGCGTCCATTGCCAGCGAGGCTGCGTCGTTGGCAGCCAATCGCGACAACAGGCCTTCGACACCCAGACCGCGGCGCATGGCCTTGACCACCGCGGCGTGCACCGAATTCAGGCGCTTGTTTTCGAGGATCAGCCGGCCGCGCCGGTCGAACAGCCCGGGGCGGTCGTCTGTGCCCTTGATCCGATCGCCCTCAACCGGGCCCGGCGCGATGGCGTTGATCTGGACCTCGGGGCCGAGAAAGCGCGCCATGTTCTCGACCATGGCACGCTGACCGGACTTGCTCACCGCGTAGTCGCTGCGGTTCGGGTAGGCCACCGCCAGGTACTTTTCTCCGCCGAAGTAGCTCGACACGTTCAGCACATAGCCGCTGCCCTGCTTTTTCATCAGCGGCAACACCTCGTGCATCAGCACATAGTTGGACACCAGGTTTGCGTCCAGCGTGGCGGTCCATGCGGTCAGGTCCATGTCAACCACCATGTCTTCGGCACCGGAAACACCGGCGTTGTTGATCAGGTAGTCGATGCGACCGAAGGCTGCGATGGTGGCCTGCACCGCAGGCTTCAGCGTGTGCAGCTTGCCCACATCGACACCGGGCAGGATGCCGACGCGGCTCTCGGCCTGCGAGTAGCCGATGTCTTCCAGCTCGCCGACGATGCGCGCGCGCACGGCCTGCAGCTCGCTTTCGCGTCTCGCCGCCATCATGACCTTCGCGCCGCCCAGGGCCAGCAGACGTGCAACCGCCCCGCCGATGCCGGCCGAGCCACCGGTGATCAAAGCCACCTTGCCGATGTGCAGGCCGGCGAGGTTCTCGGTGAAACCCACCGTGGCGCGGCGCGCACCGCTGGCCTCGACAATGCTGGCCGGCAGGTAGAGGTTCACCTGATGGATGCGCTGTTCCTTGAACAGCAGCCGCGCGGTGTGGCCGGCGGTGAAGGGCAGGTTCTCGGCCTCGGTGTTGTCGTAGCGGATGATCTGGTTGCCCCACTCGGGGAAGCGACGCCGGCCCAGTTTGACATCGACTTCGCTCTCGTCGCGCTAGACGCGGATCAGCGCTTCCATCGCCGAACGCAGCAGGTTGGCCCAGGCGTTGGCGCCGGCGTCGCTGCCGTTGGTCAGGAACACGAAGCGCGGTTCCTGCTGCAGGTCCGTGCGTTCCTTCCAGTACCGGCTGAGCTTGCGCGCCACCGCGATGGCACCGCCCAGTTCATCGTCGACAAAGCGTTCCATGTCGCTGTCGCTTGCGTCGCACAGTGAGCCACGGAAGCGGTCGGCGCCATGCGCCGGCATCAGGATGGCGCCGCTGATCGGGCCGCCATGGTCCTCGGCCAGGGCCGCATCCATCGTGGCGGGGTCGGTACGGTCGAACACGCGAACTTCCACGCGATGGCCGTGGCGCATTTCACTCAGGAGGTCGCGGGCGACGGCACAGTCGGTCTCGCGCGGCAGGCCAATCACCACATGGGCCCCGACCTCGGCCTGCAAACGCGCGATGGCCAATGCCTCGTCGACCCGATCGCCACCCACCAGCAGCACGGTATGGCCGATGGCATCCACGGTGCGCATCGTCGGCCGGCTGACCCAGGTGCTGCGGCTTTCCTTGGGCACCTGCATGCCGTGGGTGACCTCGAAGTCGTGGCCGTTGAAGGCCATCGATTCATCACTGCCCAGGAACACGCAGGTGTGGGCAATGTCGGCGGGCACCGGGAAGTCCTTGGTCGGCGGCTGACCGTCGAAGGCTCGGTTCAGCGTCATCATGTCGAAGAACTCGTGCGCCGTGCTGCCGGCTTCGGCGCCCTTGAGCTGGTCCATCGTGGCGAACACGCTGCGGATGCGCTCACTGCGGATCGGCCCCGGGAAGATCATGTTCACCCGGATGCCGCGTTCACCCAGCTCCTCGGACACCTTGTTCGACAGCGCATTGAGCGCCGCCTTGGGCACCACATAGGCGGTACGGCCGTAGTACTTGGTGCGCGAGAACACCGTGGAGACATTGATGACCGACGCGCCTTCTTTCAGGAAAGGCGACGCGGCGCGCAGAATGTTCCACGACACGCCCAGGATGTTGCGCGTCGCCTGACCCAGCGTCTCGGTGTCGGTCGAGCCGGCGGCGCGAAGTTGCTGAAGCTCTTCGGCGGTCAAGGGCACCTTCTCCAGCGGCTGACGCGGGCCGGCCGAGCCGGCGTTGTTGATCAGGATGTCGATGCGGCCATGGCGGGCCATCAGGCCGGCCATGCCGGCGCGCACGCTGGCCGGGTCGGCGCCATCCATCACCACCATGTCGGTCTGCTCGAGCGGCACACCGACATCCTTGACGGCGGCGTCGCGTGCCGCCAACAGCCGGTCTGCGGTGCGCCCGGACAGCACCACCAGCGCGCCCTCGCGCAGAAAGTGGCGCACGATCTCGCTCCCGAGATTGCCGGCCGCTCCGGTGATCAGGGCCACCTTGCCGGCCAGGCGGCCCGAGGGTGTCATTGCAGTGCTCATCGTCAGTACCTTGGTTTGGTTTTTGAATTTCTTGACAGGCCGCCGGGTCAGGCGCGTTCGCCAGCCGCCCAGGCTTCGAACAGCGCGTCGCGGCCGCGCAGGCCAAGCGCCGGCAGCGCGTGGTTGACGACGTAGGTGGCACCCTGGTGCTTGTTGTCCCACATGGACTGGTGCGCGGCCGGCAAATCGCGCCAGGGCACGACGGTGGGCTCCGTGACATCAAGCAAGCCGGCGGCCACCATGTCGTTCATGCGCGTCACCTCATAGGCATTGCACAAGTGCGTGCCCAGGATCGACGCCGACGGCATCAGGATTCGGCGCTGGCGCGTCCACACCTGCGGCGCATAGAAAGCGTATCGGCGGCCGGCCATCTCTTCGCAGTAGACGACACGACCGGTGAAGGGCTTGACCAGCGAGGTGCTGACACCGAGGGCGTCGTGGCCGGCGCGTTCGAGGATCAGGTCGGGCGCGCCGCGCGGGTTGTCGGGACTGCGCAAGAGCGCACCCACTGCCGCGCCGAAGGGCTTGAGCGTTCGGTCCTGGAAGTCGCGCACACCGCTGCGGAAGGACTCGATGTCTTTCTTCGCGTCGGCCAGCCTGGGCATGGTCGCAGGCCAGTCGAAGTTCTCGCCCTGGCGGCGGCGAATATCTTCCAGCGACACCACGCCGACTACCGCATCTTCGAAGCCCAGCGACTGCACGAACTCGCGCTGCGCATCGGTGCTGGTGGCCACCACGGTGCGCGCACCGATCGCGCGCACCGCTTCGATCATCTCCAGTCCGGTGGCGTCGAGCAGCTCGGTGCTGTTCGGTCCGTAGTAGAGCAGCACCGCCTCGCCAGCGCGGGCGCCGGCACGTTGCAGCATGGCTTCGGGCGGCGCGCTGCCAGGCTTGCCGCCGAAGGTGAGGTGGTATCCCGACGACGCGCCATAAAAGGCCAGCGTGCCGCCCTCGGCCAGCAACTGAAAACTGCGCGCAAACGCGGTCTCGCCGGCATGCGAGACGACATAGTCCGCCAGCCGACCGCCGTTCTGGCGCCGGTATTCGTCCAGCAATGGCTGTCCTGCAGCTTCCCAGCCGGCAGGATCGTTCTCGGGAACCGGCGTGTACAGACTCTTGAACCGTGGGTCGGTGCGGTCGAGGGCGCCCACCGCGCCCTGCGTGCCGATAAAGCGCGCCCGCGACTCACTGGACACCCCGCCGGTCACGGCCAGACCGGCCCGGGTGGCGCTCTTGAGCGCTTCCAGCCCGGTGCCGGTGGCCGCCCCTTCGACGAACAAGGCCTTGCCGGGCGCGATCTTCAGCGTGGTGAACAGGGCCCGCACGATCGTGCCCAGGTTCAGGATGTAGGAGCCCGCCTGCTCCAGCGTCAGGTCGGCCGGCAGGGGGTGCAGCTGCGGGCTCTGGGTGATCAGGAACTGGGCATGGCTGCCGGTGCGGGTTTCATAGCCCTGGATCGAGAAGCCCACGAACATCGGGTCGCGACCCGCCAGCGGGCTGAGCAGGTCGGTCTGGCCCGAGTACACCGCGACCAGGTCGCCCACCTTCAGACGGCCCTCGCGCTTGGCCTCGCTGCCCAGCGCCGCGACCAGCGCCACACCGCCCGAGCCGGTGACCTGCACGTCCTCTTCGTGATTGTCGAAGGGCGAGACCGGAATGCCGGTGAGCGCCCAGATGTCGTTGAAGTTGACTTCGGAGGCCAGCATGTAGACCAGCGTCTCATTGGGCAGTGGCGGCTCCACCGGCACAATGAGCTCAACCTCGCTCTTTCGCGGCTCGCCGAAGCGCGGCTCGCCGGTGGCCGGGTTGCGCGGCACGCCAAATCCGAACTGCCACTGCGGAAGCGGTGTCACGCCGGGGTAGAACGGGGCGCCGAGCGGGAGCAGTTCACCCGCCGCCAGCTGCTGATCGATCCACGCCGAATGCTCGGCGGCCACCTTGACAGCGCCGCGCCGGATGGGCAGCGCCGGGCTCTGTTTGTCCATGAACTGCTCGATGCCGGTCTTGCCGCCTTCGGGGTCGATCACGGCCTGCGCAAACAGCTCGGCCTCGACCGCCAAGCCCTTGTCCAGGCCCTCGGTCCAGCCGGTGCGGATGGCCTGCAATGCGCGGTCACGTGCACCACCGCGGCCGGCCCATTGCAGTTGCGCGTGCACCTGCTGCAGGTGCTCGTCAGCCAGCGCAGCATCGAGCGACAGCGGTGAGGGTGCATTCCATGCCGTCAG
>Ga0164292_10003523_pt1 | contig 12773 bp, 26 predicted proteins | sample GEODES117metaG_FD_111486 | JGI IMG/M metagenome (GOLD analysis project Ga0164292, IMG submission 111486) | Eutrophic lake water microbial communities from Lake Mendota, Wisconsin, USA - GEODES117 metaG | ecosystem: Environmental > Aquatic > Freshwater > Lake | place: USA: Lake Mendota... | reverse complement strand
TATTCAAATTCCATCTTACCAACTTTGTCCGTTATACCTTTATTGATGTAGGTTACAGGACCGTGATTAGTATTTAAAACTAAATAAGGGAATTCGGATAAACTAGGTTCAAAACAAAAAATATGTGATGGGTTCTTTTCAATTATATTAAATGTGAACGGTCCGATACTGGCACCAATGTCAAACACGACATCTCCTTCTTCAACATCAAATACTCTAGTGTAGATACTTCTATCAAACAATTCATTAGTGATGTGTTCTTTAAACACTTCATTCGTTTTACCCCAATTAAAAATTTTATCCATTATATTTTTTCTTCTTTAAACATTTTTTTTATTTCATCAGATAGTTTGTCATAATCCATATCAAATTTATCTGACATAGAGTTAAGTATTCTTTTATTACCGTATGGTGAATTTCCAGGAACTGACCAATTCCTACTAGTCTTTAAATGGTTATAAAATAATACATATGCATTTGCCTTTTTAGTATATGTGGGTACATCAATGGGTAGATTCCATTTTTTAATCATCTCCACACTCCTCTTCTCATTATCCAATTCCAAATCTCTGGCAATATCAATGTGTGATCTAATACCCACAATTTTTTTATCTTTGTTACCTAACCATTCCCACATTTTTTCTAAGGAAACACTTGCCCTATCCCACAACTCTATTTTATCTAACCACTGTGTCATATGACAGAACTCGTGAACTAAAAGTTCTAAATAATCTTCCCTACCTTTGGCATACGCCAGTGTTGGCGGTTTGGTATTATCATCAAAAAAACCTGCACATTTAATATTGTCAGTTAACTTGATATATCTCCTTTTGTATTCTTTTACTTTCACACCATGTTTCTTACATTCACTCTCTACATACTTAATGAAATTTTCCACATTAGTGTTTTTACTCATCTTTGTCTTTGTTTTTATGTTTACTCTTTCTATTATATAAATTTTTAGGGGTTTCTGATCTAGCCACAAAACGACCATCAAAGAAACCATCCTCTATTTGTTGGTGTCTTTCTTGAGTTCTTTTCATTTTATGTTGATCATACTTTTTCATAACCTTAAAATTCTTTGTCTAACTTTTCAATCTTTTCAACTTCTGGTTTATCCATCACACATTTAATTTTTGTGGATGAGTCATCTTTTCTATGTGAAAAATGAATATGAGAATCAACAGTCATATCTGATCTATGCGGATTTCTTTTCCACCTTTCATTTCGTATTACTTGTACAATATCAAATGACATTCTACAACTATCATCCACATTTTCATTATAGATACCCCAAGAACCATTTCTAGTCATTAATGGATCATTAATCAACATGTTACGAGGTTGCACTAACATCTCATCAACATTATCTCTAATATTATGATACCTACCATAATCAGTACTCAATTTCACATCTTTTAGTTTCTTCCATTCCTTTTCCTTACACCAATGTCCAGTTTCTTTACTAACAGAACCATTTATTAACGCCTTACCATCTTTAATCTCTAATATTTCACCTTGTGGAGTTCTATCCCCAACCTCTGGTTGTCTTTTAGGTCTACAAACTTCCTCTAAATATACTTCAAAGGTTGGGTGATCTTTGATAACCTCAAATTGCCCAATACCTACTCTAGAGTAAAAGTCTAATGCCTTTTCTACTAACCAAAGTTGTTCGTCAGTTAATTCTAAATTATTCATTTGTTTTGTCTTTTAAATATTGTTTTACATATTCATACGTTGATTCAAATGAGAAACAAATAGGGTTACCATTTTCATCGTGTGCACCATAAGATTTCACAGGATCACTTTCGATTACTTTACCAGACACACTATCTATTGTTGGGTATTTAGACCAATCTTTTTGTCCCCAATCATTTTCAAAAATAAACCAATTTATCCAATCAATCCCTTCTTCAGTATAATGTGATTCTAAACAGGACTCAAACATAATATATACGTTATCCGACATACGGTACTTACCCTCTAAAAGATCGAAACCAATATCATATAATTCACTAATGTCCTCACTAATTTTTTTATATGACATTAATATTTTTAAAAATTCTTCGTAAGTCATAATCTTTTAGTATTTAAAATTATTTTATCGTCTATTTTTTCAATAGACTCTACAATTAAACCTTTTAAGTCATCATGTATATAACCCATATCCATACCTAGTCCAATATATGGTCCACCCATAGGATCAACTGCAGTATATTTTGGATTACCATTTTCATCTAAATTAAATAGAGATCTGTAAAAATCCCCACCTTTCATTTCAAATGATTCACCTTCACCAATGAAACTAATAGTTTCATCGTGTCTATTTTTAAAATTATATTCCATCTTTCTTATTTTTTATTTTCATATATTCCCCATCACAAAGAGTTCTATACCAACCTATGTCAGTTCTTAAAGTTCCTGGTTCGCCAGTTACTTCACAAATTTCATAACTCTTATTTTCTGCCTCTGTTATTCTTTTGAATATTTCATCACTACCACCATTAATATAGAACCTTAGTCCTCCGAACTTTTCTTTAACTTGAGTTACTTGTTTATCCCAACCCAATTTAATTAAATCTTCTATAAGTTCTTTGATGAGTTTTAACCACCCATTGTCCACTTCAAAATAACCACAATCTTTAATTGGTGGTTTTTCAGTTCTCCAACCGTTTTCTAATCCACCTATAGAAATTAGAAAATCATTCATTTCTTCTTCTGTCATATATTTTATTTTAAACTATAAGTCTATCGATATCAATACCTCTTTCAGATAATTGTTCATTCAATTTTTCAAAAACTGAATCTATTCCATCATATACTGTAAGTTCCTCACCTTTTTCTTCTCTCCCTTCGAATTCATAATATAATCTTTTTTTAATATTATAAACCATTTCAAATAGAACCAAAGACATATCAGTAGACTTAGTACATCTTTCGAATTCCATTTTATCGTCAAAATCTGTTAAATCAAATTCCAATTTTGCTTTACTCATAATAATTTAATTTTTATTTCCAAAATAATTGTATCATTAATATTAAAAATGATAAAAATAAACAGACATATGTTTTTGTTGTCAAAGGCTCATCAAATACTTTCCAACTTAATAATGTAAATACCATTGCCCCAATACTGAACCCTATCAATCTGGACGGCCACATTTCACCATTAAATGCGGTTATCATATTTTTTACTGAATACATAAATAACATTGAAATTGGGATACCTGCCAATACTGTTAACCAGTAATTATCTCTAATCCAATTATATTTAAGTTGTCCTTGTAGTTGGAAGAAAGTTAATATTTGCGCAAAAAACCCAACCAACATACCAACTAAAAGATTATTTTTATTTATCATTTATTTTTTTATTATTTAAAAATATTATGTTTTTCAAATTCATCGTCTAATTCTTTTTGTATCTTTTTATCGTTAATGAATTTAGAATCTTCCCACGCCTCTTTAATATCACCCCATTTTATCCACAACCTAAAAAAGTCATATATTAGTTTAATTTTATTCACCCTTTAATAATTTTTCTTTACAATAATTATAAATTTCTTTAGCCCTATCATACTTATCCACTCTTTCATTCCAAATCACAGTAACAATATAATAAGCCTCCCAATAACTACAATTTTCAATTACATTTATATACTCCTCAACAGGAACACCCAACTCTTGTGCAATTCCCTGATCCACCATATTAAATACACCTATCATATTATTTTAAAAATTTAAGTATTTTATCTTTAATCCCTGATTGTTTAATACCTTCATGTCCTCTTGGCGTTAAAACAAAATTATCCAATCCCCAATCTTTCCAATCTTCACCATTCTTACCCATATCTAGATCATCAACCGCAACCCAATGTGTAATCTCAGGATGATCGTGTAGATATTGTTTTATCTCAATAACTCTAGTCATTTCTAAATCCCATCTCGGTGACCATATCCAAACCATATCATTGTACCAATTACACTGTCCTAAGTTTGGTGTTAAATCTATTGGCTTTTTAATAATACCCTGAGATTCGTAATACTCACCCATCTCTTCTAAGTTTGCCCATCGTTTCCAATCGGATGAGGTGACAATCTCAGTACCAGTTTCTTCTATAATTTTATTAAGAATCTTAATTGCTTTTTGATTGAAGTTATCAAATCGGTACTCCAAAGGGAAATCCCCCATAGACATAGATAACTTACGACCATCCCATTTTTCTTGTTTCTTACGTCTCCCACCCCATTCTGAAGATAAACAAATTACCCCATCATGATCTAAAAATATAACTTTCATATATAAATTTTATTATCTAAACAATATTTTACAATATAGTTTTTTAAATTGATTATTGTTTCTTTAAAATCCACTCTTTTGAATTCATTCTCCCATCTTTCACCTTCATTATCCTCTTGTAATAAATCGGAACAACTTTTACTAATCTCAGAAATAAGTTGTTTAAGTGCTACAGTCTGATCAACTACTTGATTATTCTCAATAACCAAATCTTCCAATTCTCTACAATACTCAACTAACTCCATAACTTCAGGTTCATCCATTAGTGTGGTGTTATTTTTGAATATTTGGTTGATTGACTTCATACGAATTCCATTTCATTTGTTTCAGTATCCCAAATCACATTAACAGGTTTGTTTCGATATTCGTATCTATCATTTAACACTGACGCATTAATATAATGCGTATTACCATCAAACACATACCCATAACCCTCATGTATGTGCCCAAATACGTGAATTTTTGGTTTTATTTCTTCAACACGTTTCATAAGTTCTTCACACCCAACGTTCTCATTTCCATAACGGACATAATCTAACTTCCCAAAAGGTGGACCGTGAGTGATAAGAATATCCGTATCCACAGGAATCATATCCCATTTCTCTTTTAACTTTTCACCTCTAGGTAAATTAAATGCCCAATTAAAAAACTCTGGTTGCCAAGGTGTACCATAAATTACTAACTGTTGATCTTCATCGTCCCAAAGATCCATTCTTTCGTCCTGAAGATATTCAACGTTCTTATATCCTGTTAATAAACCTATTAGTTTTTCATAATCGTTCTCAAACCCAAAATCGTGATTCCCCGCAATAAAAACTTTAAAGTCGTAATTGTCTATACTATCAAACCACTTTAAAAAGTTTTCAATCTCAGTAATATACCCTCGACTAGATATGTCACCCGCACAAATAAGAATATCTCCACCAGTTAAAAAACTGTTTAGTTTTTCGTGTTTGGTGTGTGTATCACTTATAAATGTTATTTTCTTTTTCATAATTAATCAAAAAAACCACCAAAATATAATAATGTTAGATGTATTGTTACACCTATCATAGTAACAAAGACACTGTGATTCCCTTCTTTTGGTTTACCGTGTAAATAAGAAGAAATCATTAAGTTAAGTCCAATAAGACTTAGTAAGATAATTTGTGGAACTCCCATAATATATAATTTAGTAAACAAATATAGTTATTATTTCCCATAAAAACAAATGTTTTAACATTTTTATAGTACCAAAGGTGAGATTCGAACTCACAAACCTTTGTTTCTAAGACAAAGAGGTATACCTATTCCCGTCACTTTGGTATTTTGAGCAGGTGGAGAGAATCGAACTCTCATCCTCTGATTGGAAGTCAGACATAATAAGCCACTATACGACACCTGCATAATTAGTTTACCTAATTTTTAATTTTTTAAAGATATTGATTATCTTTTTGAGATTGAAATTACTTCTCCTACTCAAAAGAAAGTTCACATTTTCTTTTGATGATTTAAACGTTCCTTTTACTACTACTTTCATATTATTTATTTTTTGTGGATACATCTCGGCTTCGAACCGAGGACTCCTGAGTGCAAATCAGGTATGATAGCCAGCTTCATCAATGACCCATTAGTTGCGGGGGAGGGACTCGAACCCACGTAGTTCGGCTTATGAGACCGAGCTGGAACCACCTCCAGTCTACCCCGCAATTTTTAATTACACCGAATTCGGTATATTTAGTTCTCCCGACAGGATTCGAACCTGTGACTCCCTCATTAAAAGTGAGGTGCTCTAAACCAACTGAGCTACGAGAGATTGTTGAGGTTCCACTCAGATTCGAACTGAGGACACATGATTACAAATCAAGCGTTTTACCAACTAAACTACAGAACCTTATTATCACCCGTATGGTAACCGCTTGATTAACGGGCGAAAAATAGTAGTCTCTGTAGGGTTCGAACCTACGACATCTTGCATGTAAAACAAGCACTCTACCAACTGAGTTAAGAGACTGTTGCGGAAGAGTGAGGTATCGATCCCCATACCTGAAGGTACCACTAGTTTTCAAGACTAGGTCCAGCGCCAGCTGAATTACTCTTCCAGTTTTTTTCAATACGTCAAAGAACTAAAAACAAAAAACCCTAAGTTTTCACTTAGGGTTCCCATTTATAGTATTAAAATTTTACGATTAACTAATGTGACATACCCTAAGTATTGGATAAAGCGAATCCGCCCCTTCCATTTTCGTCTTAACGACCTCTAGTCTGTATGTGAATGTAGTTAACATTGAATTTTTATTTGTTTTTAATTAAATATACACAAATATACAAAAGTTTAAACAAAAAGTCAAATATTTTTAAAAAATATTTTTATTTCATATTATCCATAGTAAGTTTATCTGCAATATAAACGTGTTTTAATTCCATTTTGAATTTATTTTCGAACCACTCCTTAAAAAAATAAAGGAATGATTTGTTAGATTCAAATTCTGGTGATTCTTTAATAAAGTTTTTATAAACTTCATATCTTATTTCAAGAAAACCCCCAAACGCAAAATATGTCATAATAACATTAGGTAGTGTTAATTCAATTGAATTAGGTTTTGTCCAAATTCTTTTTCTAATCGATTTACCGTTAAAAACATGTATCACATTTTTTTCCTTTTTAAACCTAACTTCTTTAAATAAAGAATTAAATGTATCCTCACCAATTTTTTTTTCTGTAATTACCATATCTTTTCCCATAGTTTTTGATTTATTTAGACAAAGATATGAATAATTTTCATTCCACCAAATTTTTTAACGTTATTTTTTATTTGAGGTCAGAGTGAGATTCGAACTCACGAAAAGTAGTTTTGCAGACTACCCCTTTAAACCACTCAGGCATCTGACCGTTAGTTCACTAAACTATATTTTGCTTAATAAATTACATTTGTTTATTGTTGCAAAAATAAGTTTATCGTACACTCTGAGAGATTCGAACTCCCATCTTATGATCCGTAGTCATAGGTTCTGATCCATTGAACTAAGAGTGTATTGGTAGGGATGGGTGGAGTCGAACCACCGAGACTACTGTATAAGAGTAGCATGTTCACCGTTACATCACATCCCCATATTTTGCGGAAAGAATAGGATTCGAACCTACGGTACCCTTTCAAGTACAACACCTTAGCAGGGTGCCACAATAAACCGCTCTGTCATCTTTCCATTAGGTGTACGATGGGACTCGAACCCACTATTGACGGAATCACAACCCGACGCCTCGACCACTTTGGCTTCATACACAGTTGTCTCCCAAGGATTCGAACCTCGATTAAGTGGACCAAAACCACTTGTCCTGCCATTAGACGAGGAGACATTATTTGTCTAAGTGATGGGACTCGAACCCACATAGAACTGTTACATTCATTCCTGATCCCAAATCAGGTCGGCGACCAATTGCCTACACACCTAGTTATTGTGGAACAGGTAGGAATCGAACCTACATTGTCGGATTTTCAGTCCGATGCCTTGACCAACTTGGCAACTATTCCATTTGCACACCCCCAAAGATTCGAACTCTGACCAAACGGTTTGGAGCCGTTTATGCTACCGTTACACTAGAGATGTGTATAAATGTTCAGGAAGACATTTTGTTTTCAAATTTCCAATTTTGATTTTTTATTTGCTGAAATCTTCCTTTTAACATTTGTGAGGGTAGTAGGATTCGAACCTACTCAGTCTTAGACAACAGATTTACAGTCTACCCCAACTCTCCAACTTTGGCGTACCCCCATTAATTATTTGCGACTCAGGCAGGATTCGAACCTGCGACCGATTGATTAACAGTCAATTGCTCTACCAACTGAGCTACTGAGTCATTTTTAACAATATATCAAAGAACTTATGTTCTGTCGGTATGGTAGGGATCGAACCTACGAATCTTCTCGATATCAGCGAGATGCCTTAAACCTACTTGGCCACATACCGTAATAAATTAAAAAACCCCAACTCATTTCTGAATTGGGGTACTTTAATCCTTTATTTATTTATCTATCAAAATTTAAATAACGACATAACATACCCCATCCTTCCGTAAATATAAAACGGTTGACACCACTGTATCGGATTACTATGTATGTTATTCATTATCATTTTTTACTGTTTTTAATTAAATATACACAAATATACAAAAGTTTAATTAAAAAGTCAAATATATTTTTAAAATTATTTTTTTTAAAATAAAAAACCCCTAAAAATAGGGGCTTAACAAAAATTTATTTTTTGTTTTTTACTTCACCTCCACCGATGTGCTATCTACATTTTCGGTTCCTGCGGTATCATCAGAAGCAGTACCTGCATCTGTTGCCACACCATTTGTAGTTGCATCATTAGTTGTTGAATCTGATTGTGTGTTTCCACCACAAGACACTAAAAGTGTCATAACTGTCAATACCAAAAAAACTTTTTTCATTTTTAAAAAAATTATTTAATTATTAGTTAGGCTTTTCACCCATCGGAGATTATAAGTGTCTCTAACTATACAAAACAAAATTATAAAAAAAATATGTGAAAGTAAAACTTTTTAACATTTGATAACAATTTATTTATTGTCACCATATTTTTCCTTCAAATACTTTACCCACTCTTCTTGCTTCCTACCATTAATAAAAAACCAACCCAAATTAATCTCAAACCATTTATTAAAACTGTATAATATATTTCTTATAATGAAAAAAATTGTAATAAAAAAAACTATTATTATCGGTGCAAAAGGTACCCAACCCATAAAATTTTGAAATTTAGATATGTCTTTTCTAACCACACCAGCACACATTAAAAAATATTGAACGAATAGTGTGAACGTAATCACAAAAAATACTGTAAATTTACCTATAATCTCAAACATAACTTAATCTTTTATTATTCTTTTATGTGTCTTAGTGGATACCTCTTTAATTTTTTTCTGCGATGATGGTGATTCGCCTAAACCATTTGCCATCCAAGATTTAATCTCCATTTCCTGTAAAAAATCAGATACATTAGGTATAAACTTTTTACCATAATCCTCTAATATATGGTATTCACATATATCTTTAACTGATACAGTTTTACCATCAGAGTTTGTTATATATTCCCCAAATATAGGTATCATTACTTCAAATATGAAAAACATATTATGGGTTAACGCCCTATGTCTATTATCACTAAAGTATTTTTTAGAGACATCCATTTTATTATGAAGTGGTAAGTAATCTTCTACATTACCACCCCACAGTTTTACGGAAGATTTGGAATGTACTAAAGGATTAGCCATTAGTTTCTTCTATATTAGAATCATTAGTTTCATCATCTAAACCATCACCAACCGTTACATCCCAAATTTTATATTCCTCTTCATCCTCTTCATAGATTTCACCCCAATACTCCTCACTAACAATTGTACTAACAGTAATCTCTTGTTCAGAATTCATATTATATTCTATTTTACCCGATGTACCAGCATTATTCCAATTATACTCTACACCTGATTCATCTAATATCTGAAATAGAAAACTCCAATGATCATCTAAATTTAAAACACCTTCTCTTTGCGGGTATATCCCTACATATGAAAATGAACCGAAGGAATCTCCTCCTCCCTCAAATTCAATTTCAACTGTGTCATTTTGTGGATCAAAATCAGGGTACCCACTTTTAATCATCTCAATAAAACTTTTTTTAATTCCCATTTTTTTATTTTCTAAATTTTTCGGAAAACTCAGTATCCTCTAATTCTGGTGGGCAAACATCAATAATGTGTTTTCTCCACCAACTCTTTAATTTTATTTTAATTATTTTTAACATAAATCTCTACAGTATAAGTTTGCCAAAATTAATCTAGCAAATTTTAATTCTTTAGACCTATTTAAACGCAAACCATATGCGCGAGCAATAACATTTAAATGAGGGTATGCCTCACTTATCGTCATTTGTCCTATCGTTTTTTGATTCATAATCATTTTTATTTACACATACATAAACTTCTTGAAACCACCCAAAAACACATTCACCTGAAAATTTAACTGGTATAAATTCATCCCAATTGAAATTCGGTATTACGTCATAATATGTTTCATTTGGAAAAATTACTCTAACCATTTAGTTGGGGTATTTATTAACATAGTCTAATGCAGATAATGATAAATATTTAATTAACCTTTCGTTATCTAATTTTTTAACTTTTCCTAAATCTGACATCATCTCTAAATAAGACTCAACAATCTTATCAAACTTTCTTTTGTAATAATCTTCAGGTGGCATATAATTATTTTTTTTACAAATATAGTAAATATTTTTTAATTAGTCACAAAATATGCAATAATTCCGATAAAAATAAACCAACCTATTACGATAATAGTCCATTTGTAATCTTCTTTAATATTTCTCATATTATTATTTTTAAAAATTTTAGTCCCACCAACCCTTAAGTCCTGAACCATCAAACCATTTATAATATTGATCAGTTTCTTTTTTCTCTTCCTCAGTTAAAGTCTTCTCAAACTTTTTATAATCTTTATAATCCTGACCTTTTAAAATTTTGAATAGTTCTTTCCATTCTTTTTCCTCAATTTTACGGGACAGTTCAAAAACTTTACTATTATGATTCTCTTCTTCTTCAGTATTCTTTTCTACTAATCTAGAATATCCTGGTTTATCAGGTACTTCCTCAAACTCCCAATCATGAAGGTGTAACGGTCCTAACTCAGATTCAGCCATTTCAATGTAGTTACTCTCATTATAATTTTTAATGATTTCTACTGCACGTTTCATTGCGGCAACTTTTTTCAATCTTGATATGTCAATCTCCAACCCTTTTTTTTCTAAGTTTTCTGACATATGAGTTAAACCAACCTCCAGAAACATTAAAGTTCCGTGATGATCCCACCAATAGTGGTTTGCCAATGGTTTCCTAAATCTCCATACGTTTTTTATGAAACGCATTATATCATACCTAAAAAAAGAATAAAATTTATAAATCTTACTCTGATGCCACGATAATTTTTTTAAACTTTCCGCAAAAGTGTCTGCAAATTTTATTTCCATATTACCTAAATAGTCTTTCTAATATATTCAAATTTAATTTATCTATATGAGATAAGTCATCACCCCAAATATTTTTTTCACACAAGTCCTCATATAATGAAAATAAGGGAGTTCTTAAAAATAAAAAATCCCACTTAGATATTCTGAACTTAGGAATGTTAGTTTTGTTGGGTAATTTAAACTCAAAAGAAAGTAATGAGTAAGCATTATGATTTTTACTAATAGTAAAAAAATTAACACCCCAATTACTATGATAATCATTTATCTTTAATGTGATTAAATTAAAAATCAAATGAAACTTTCTAGTTTCCCAACTTATTTTTTCTAAATGTCTTCTCATTTTAATACTTATATGGTTTTAGAAAACTTATCACATACCCAAAAAAATAAATATATTTTTTAAAGCCATATTTTTGACTAAATGTGAATCTTTTTGTGAAGGATATTCCGTAACCGAATAACCTAAACCAAAAAATATCTTTACTTTTATGATAATAAAAAAACTTACCCATATTACAATTATAACGTTTTTAAACTGAAAGTCAAATCATTAGATAAGGTTTCCATTCTTCATTGATGTTTCCGTTCATTCTTTCTATGAATTCTATATATGTTGGCGCATATGGTTTCCTAATCATTTCCATATTAGACTCTTCAGGTGTTTTATCACCTTTATTAAGATTACACTCACCACAACAAGTTACTAAATTTTTCCAACTATTCCCACCACCTCTTGATTTTGGTAGTACGTGATCTAATGTCAGATTCTTATTTGTGCCACAATAGACACACTTATGACCATCCCTCCTAAATATGTTATACCTACTTAATGGTACTTTTTTATAAGGTAAGAAAATGTATCTCATTAATCTAATAATTGTTGGTCTCTTAAAAGTTTTTACGGTAGATACAATAGGGTTATTATCGTCAGAAAAAATAATTTCTGCCTTACCCTTGTAGACTAATTTAAACCCCCTTTTCAGTGTTGTAACATTCAATGGGGTGTAGTCATTATTTAGAACTAGTACCTTTTCCATATCATTTATAAATATTTTATTAAAATAAAAACCCCCAAATAAATGGGGGTCTTATAAAATTGGGGCCGATAGGATCTCTATCTGGCGAATCCACCACTTTGTTTTTAAGGAACAAAGAAACCTTTAGTGGAGGTGGAGGGTTTCGAACCCTCGTCCTTCCCATGTCCAAATGGATTTCTACGTGTGTAGTCAGTTTTTCTAAACTAACAAAATAGACAGTTCCCTTATTACACTGTTCGGTTTACTGACAACTAATCCTCAGTCTTCTTATTTATAAAGGTTCAAAAAGATAATAACCTGTATGTATTACTCGATTAGGCGAATACAACCTCTTCTTTTGCAATTGTACCTACAGTACCATTCAAAAGAATGTTTTCGTTTAGGGCTAAGCCCAT
>Ga0164292_10003521_pt1 | contig 12778 bp, 11 predicted proteins | sample GEODES117metaG_FD_111486 | JGI IMG/M metagenome (GOLD analysis project Ga0164292, IMG submission 111486) | Eutrophic lake water microbial communities from Lake Mendota, Wisconsin, USA - GEODES117 metaG | ecosystem: Environmental > Aquatic > Freshwater > Lake | place: USA: Lake Mendota... | reverse complement strand
GACTGGAAGCCGTGGGGCAAGGAGACGCCTACGATAGGGAATGACGTGTGGATTGCTGCTGACGTTCTTATCATGTCCGGTGCCTCCATCGGGGATGGAGCAGTGGTCGCCGCCCGTTCCGTTGTCACGAAGCCCGTGCCCCCCTATGCAATTGTTGCTGGCAATCCGGCAAAGGTTGTCAAGTACAGGTTCGACGAGGCAACCATCAAGGATCTCTTAGAACTAAAGTGGTGGGATCTTCCGGACGAAATTATTGTGAAGGAGCTCGTGCCACTTGGGTCGAACGTCGCCGCGGTCGTCGAAAAGTTAAAGGACATCCGCGGAAAAAACTGTTGAACTTAGAACAAACAAATGCCTGGCCATATGTCCCCCGAAGTTGTAGCACCTGGTGGCGACGTCGCCGAGACGACGATGAAGGGCGGTCGCCGCACCCGCGGTGCGACCGTCAAGCAGATGAAGCGTATGCTCAAGAAGGCCGGCCTGAAGACCACCGGCAAGAAGGCGTCGCTCACCAAGCGCGCGAAGAAGGCGCACCTGAAGATCCGCATGGGTGGTGCTGACTCCGACATGGGCGTCGTCACCAAGGACGGCGAGAAGTTGACCGAGGAGGTTGGTGGTCGCCGCCGCCGCAGCCGCAAGTCCCGCGGCTTCAAGCTCTTTTAAATTGACTGCCCGATCTCAGTCACAAGAGTAAACAACTCATCACTAAATCCATAATGACATCCATTCGCCTCTCCCGCTGGTGCCTTGCGACTGGACGTGTTCTTGGAATGGACTAAACTTACAATCACATCCTGGGGAGATAACTCCCTGCACATTACTTCGCGATCGCGAATGAATGCGCCACCCTCTGCGATCTGCTGATCGGGAAACTTACGCTGGGACCAGAAGTCCCGAGTGAAACACAACGTTGCCTCTGACACACGCTCCGACATAGCCAGCGTATTCGGAGGCACATTCATGAAGCTCTTCCTCTCGTGAATGTCATAGCAAGGAATTGTCGTGCAGAACACCGCCTCCTTCTTCGGGGCTGCCATCATATAGGCCACGCGAGTCAGCACGCTGTTGTTGGGATAGACATCGTCATCGTCCATCATCACCAGCACATCATGTGACGCACTCTCAATACCAAGATTGCGCTTGGCTCCAATCGTCATCGGGTCGTCTGACAGAACATACTTTACATTCGGCATCTCCGACACGAGATCCTTGATCTGATCGTTACCGTCATCCACAATCACCCACTCAATCTTATCCTCGGGGTATCCCTGTGCGACAATACAGTACTTGGCCAGAGGGATGAAGGCCCGTCGGTCACGCGTAATGGTGATGATGGATACATTCGGCAGTTCATCTTCCTTTGGAAAGTGATTTTCCAAGGTATATTCCGGAATGTCCGAGAGGCTCTCCTTCATATAACGCGAAATCCACTCTACAAATGTCTGGTGGTGTCTCTCATACAAAGCACGGGACTCCTGCGACATCAACAGCTTCTCATGAAGAGATAGTTGGACGTAATGTTGGAATGCCTCCATCATAGACCGTAGATCCACATCCATAAGAGTTCCGAGGCACTGCGGATGTTTGGTTCGTTTGAGTTCGGAAACCCAAAGAGAGTTATTCGGTGCAAGTTCAATGAATGGCTCAATCGGGCTCGCCATCAGAATGCTGCCCGTTGAGAGCGCCTCATTCACAGCATGACCAAATCCCTCGGCAGCAGACATACAGACACAAAGCCCACATTCCTGGAGAAGCTCATCATACTCCTTCTCAGGCATCACCTCAGAATGAAGTATGATCTTGCCAACCAACGACTCGGGCAGAGGCGGAAGAGGAATGGCCTCCGGAGAGTGGACAATGTGTAGCTCGGGAAGCATCGCGTAGAGACCGGGGTTCTGCTTCTGGATCGCCATGTAGCACTGGATGATAGGACGAGGGTTGCGCCAGACATTCTTACCAGCAGGAACCATTGCCTTGTTGAAGTTCTTCGTCTCGGGAACAACCTTGTCAATGGATGTCCATCCGATATACTGAACGACTACCGGGTTCTCTGTTGTAGACTGGTTCTTCCACTCGTAGAAGAGGTTGTAGGACTCGAGTGTCTTGACCCAAATCTCATCCACCATACGACTGTACGGCTGCCACGTCTTGTATGTCCACTCCGGATTGGGGATCCAAATATTCTTTGCGGCATACACGAACAGAGCTGGATTAATGACCTCAATGAAAAAGTTAATTTCTGCCTGCTGGCACTGCGGGTAGAAGTGAGGCACGTGACGGATCTGCGTATCCTTCCCAAACACGTGGGCAATGATACCATGGAGAATATGGACGTCCTGAGAGACGCCTGTATTCTTCTTGTGATTTCCAATAATATTGACTCTCATTTAGATAGTTACAAGGCTCGGCGCGTAAACTTCTTACCGCGTGGCATTTTGCGACACGTGCGAGGCTTATTATGAACCAACCGCTTCCAGGAGATCTTGTCGCGAGGAGCACAGGTCGTAATAGACACTCGGCGGTCATAGAGCCATTCAAGGTCCTTCATCGGAAGAGTCTCTACGCTGTTGGGTATTCTTTCGTGATTGTCGTTGAGCAGTTCACATAGCTCCTTCATTTGAGACGTTCCGTATCCATAGAATTCGTTCGTGGGATCCGAGCAATATGCATTGTCATCTACTTGAAACCTGGACCCATCCCACCGAATACCGTCAATAGGCCGGAAGGACTCCCATGCGGATTCCCAGAGGAACCACCATCCCTTATATTCCAGTACTAGGGTATCGCGGAACTCAAACAACATTATCCTCTCTAGAAAAAGCTTTTGAGCTCACCTGTCCGCGTTCCAAAGACCTGCGTATCAATGGGCCGAGCGATAGGTTCGGGGAAGTCCAGGATGTCCTTCCGGTAGTACCGGTATGCCTCCACCTCCACGGAGATACGATTTGCGCAAAACTGAATAACGCGATCGTTCAGCGACGCAAGCTCTCCAGAACTGCCGTTGTTCTCGGCATACTGAAGGTAGTAGCTACGCATCACCATCATGAGATCAGGGTCGCTCTGGCGGTCAATGTTGGCATTCACCATGCCGCGGACGGTGTTCTGAATCTCTTGCTGGAGCAGATCAACGTTTGACTGGCTGAAGAATGCCTCGTTCAGCGACGTGGAGCTGTGGCGAAAGTGAATCTTCTCCTTGATAGCCTCGGGTGTCAAGAACGGCTCGGGCGCAAAGAGAACCGCTTTCGGAACCGACAGTGTTGACTCCTGATCAGATAGAGGTAAGCGACCCGTATGCTTCGGCGCATTCGGGATGGCGGTGCCCGTGTAGAACGTGGCAAGGGTCGGAGCCCATGTAAAGCTAGATGTCCATGCCATTTGTTATCGTGGCACGACAATCTTCCCGCCAATTTTGGATGTGTCGGGTTCCACCGTCTCAAGTTCCAGAGTATACACCGGCTGCAAGCTGGCATTCAAGAAGGGGATGTTGGAGCCCACGAGCACTGTCGGCTCAAGAATGTTTCCAGTCACCGGGTCAATAGATCCCGGATAGCTTGCGGTTGCGTCTCCACTGGCAAGGATCTTGGTGAAGTTCGGAATGATGAACCCGTTGTATGACGAGACATACGGTGTTGTGCGAGCAGAGGCGGCATCGCGGGGAACGTAGATACCGTTGGAGTCCTTCACGTAATCCAGCAGCTGAAGAACCGGGAACGTGTTGTTGTAGAGATTGGAGATGAAGGTTGTCTTGTCCGAGTTAAGCACAGCCAGAATAGGAGACTTGAGCATGGCCGTGATCGTGTTGGAATATAACGTGATACGGTCACCAATACGGAGCTCATTGCTGCTGAAATACTGGAAGTTGCCCGTGAAACACTTGAGATACATCTGGTTGCTTGTGGCCTGAATCAGCGAAAGTGTAAGATTGTCGTTCTGAACAAAGCCTGTGCCGATAGGATCCGTAACGGTGATTGCCATGCGCTGGAGGGCGGTAATAGGACTCTGGAGATTGAGGGCTTCCTGTCCCCACGACTCGTAGTCATACTGCTGAACACCAACGTCTGTCTGGAAATTCGTCTGCTGACGCTGGCGCTGTGTCATGACGGAGAAGGAGCGCCTCATCGGCTCATTACCGCCCACATACTGCCCAAAGAACTCATTGAGGTTGAACAGCAGATATGGGTATGTGGAGAAGGTAGAATACGGCTTGCCCACCAAGTTGGATTGGATGAACTGACTTGTCTCTACATCAACTGCGCTGCCGCATGGATCAATAGGAATACTCAGAAACTGGCGCTGAGGAAGCACTGCTCGCACCAGGCGGATGGACGCAATGTTGGTCGCGTTAGTGGAACTACCAAATCCGAATCCAGAGGGCTCAATGATGTACCCCGTGTCTACACCCACTGGGATTCCCTTTGCGATATTTGGATTGTATGCCTTGTAGAACACGTTTGAGGACCCGACCGAGAGTGTCCAACCCTGGTTGTTGGGAACACCTACCAAGGGTGGATTGTTGTTCGCCTGCTCTACGGCGAATGTAGGCACGAACGGATTGTTGGTATACACGATAGGGTTGCTCGCTACAGTGGTCTGACTGCCAAATGTAAAAACAAGATTGGTATACGGATTGGGCTGCTTGACCCAATCACGCTGGGATGAATCAATGATGATATACTTCTTGAAGGACCGAGTATCAGGCGCCGCTTGGACGCTGTTTTCGTCGGACCGCGAGCCCACAATCTCCCTTGCGTAGTCGTCCGGATTCACCTCAACTTGGTTGGTCGGCTTTGTGGAGTTGAAGGTCTCTACATTGTTAAAAGATTGTTGGTTCTCCACCACTTGCTTGCGAGGATCAAAGTTATAGATGCCACGGGCCTGCGCCTGCTCTCGCATCATGATTGCCGCATAGTCGCTCATTGTTTATACGGCGGCCAAATCGTTAAGCCACATGTCCGCGGCCTTGAGGAGATTCAACCGCGCAATCTCTGCCTTCAGGTCTCCGAGCTGCTTCTCGTGCTTGTCGATCTGCTCGGTGGTAAAGCTGCTCACGGGGAGCTTCATGATATACTCAAACGAATTATCAATCTTCGTATACGTGTGCTTGGCCAGGATCTCATCACATACAGCGCGAGTCTTCTTGCGCAAGTCAATCGTCGGCTTGTCCGCAATCTGATCCTTGATGAACCGGACCACATTGTCGTGATACGGCAGCTCGGCCTGGAGCGACTTCATCTGGTGAAGCCGGCGCTTCTCATACAGCGCAAGTCGGACAGTCGCATACTCCCTCAGGATCGCATTGGGCGTATCATACTTGGCGATGGCACCCTTGTGGTTGAAGGCGTGCATGTTCGTCGTCTTGAACTTGGTCGTCAGCGACTTGATCAGGACATCCTCTGCGATTCCCTTGATACGGATATTGATGTCAGTGTCCGTTGAGACATCCACGAAATCCTTGATCTTGCCCTCGGCAAGCTCCTTCTCCAGCCACTCGCGATAGTCGGCCGTCCACGTCTCCGGAGGCAGCTCCGTCACGATATACTCGTCCTTCTGCTTCGTAAACACACCGACAGCTGTGCCATCCGCAGACACGGTGCCCTTGAAGCCCTTGAACCAAGGCTTGAGAGGACGATCCAGCGCACCCGCAGTCCCGTTCAGAGAATCCACCAGCATCGCCTTCAGCTCGGCCGGGTTGTGTGGAGGTACATAAGTACTATATCCAGTCCCAATACCACGAGCGCCATTAACAAGGAGCATGGGGAGGATTGGGGCATACCACTCGGGCTCAACGAGGAGTCCGTCGTCATCTCTGTATGTCAGCACCTGGAAATCTTCCGATGGAACTAACTTCTTCGTCTTCGGCTGAAGGAAGGTGTGGATATACCTCGGCGAGGCTGAATCCGATCCACCCTGAAGCCGCGTCCCAAACTGTCCCTGTGGAACCAGCCAGGAGATGTTGTTCGCACCCATATAGTCCTGGGCCATGCCCACGATCGCGTCGTTCAACGACTGCTCGCCGTGATGGTAGCCCGTGTGTTCCGACACGTAGCCCGCAAACTGCGCAACTCGGATCTCGGCAACCAGAGTACGCTTGAAGGCAGCATACAAGATCTTGCGCTGCGAGACCTTCAATCCGTCCATCACACTCGGAATCGCACGCTCCAGATTGTAGTTGGAGAAGTGGATCAGATCCTTGTTGATAAAGTCAGTATACGGCACCTTCGTCCCCACAGGAACCAATGCCGTCTTGTCGTAGCCCTGTAGCCACATCTTGCGATCATCGGCACGCTTCTTGTTGAAGGCCAGATCAATCGCCTCGTCCGATCCAGGCACAAACGTGAACTGGACTGCCTGCGGCTTGGCAAAGTACTCCTTGGCCTCATCACGCGTAGACGTGCCAAGACCCTTGTAGTACTTCACCTTCCACGACGGATTCTCCTTCCGCCACTCCTCATACTCGTATTGACTGTAGAAGTTCTTCACTTCCTTGCCCTTGGTTGCCTTGACGATCGGCGTGGCCATGTAGGTCAGGAACCCTGGGATCGCCATCAGCTCGTGCCACAGCTCGTGGAACAGATTGACCAACAGACCACGAATGTGCGATCCATCGTAATCTTGGTCCGTCATGATCATCACACTCCCATACCGCAGATCGGCAGTGCTCTCATACTTCTTGCCGGACTGGAGTCCGATAATCTTCTTCATCTCCGCAATCTCCTTGGTCTGCTCAACCTTGGAGTCGGATGTGTCCTTGACGTTCAGGACCTTCCCCTTCAGCGGATACACGCCATAGAACTTGCGCTGCTCCTGCGACAGCCCGGAGAGTGCCATCGCCTTGGCTGAATCTCCCTCTGTCAGAATTAGAATACACTCCTTGGATCTCGTAGTCCCGGCATAGACCGCATCGTCCAACTTTGGGATCCCCGTAATACGGCTCTGCTTCTTGCCGTCTGTCTTCGTATTGTCCTTGGTGTCCTTTACAGCCTGCGCTGCGAGGATCGTCTCCACAATGTTCAACTTCGTCACGATCTTCTTCAACATGTCCTCGGAGAGCTTTGGGCTGGATCCGAAGGCAGATGCCTTGGTCGTCAGCGTCTCCTTGGTCTGAGATGTGAAACTGGGGTTCTCAATCAGACTTACCGCAAACACAGCAAGTTGCTCCTTGACTAGGCTCGGCTTCACCTTGGTCTTCTTCTTGGTCTCCAGAAACTCCACGATGTGGCTCGTGATCTGGTTCACAATCGCATCCACGTGTGTCCCGCCCTTGGATGTCCAGATGCCGTTCACAAACGACATGTTATACGCGCCATCCTCTGCTTGGCCCACCGCAATGTGCCAGCGGTCGTTCGGTGCCTCGTACATCACCGACTCGCATCCATACGACTTGGCATACTCCACGAGGTTCTTACACTTCAATGTCTCGCCGTTCCACACGACCTTGGTATCCTTGCCAACGGTCATCGCCAGATCCCACACACGCCGCTCAATCAGCCGCAGCATGTCGGGTGTAATCTCCTTCATTCCGAACCGCTCAAAGTCCGGCTCCCACTTGATCGCTACAGACGACTTGCTCTTAGAGGCCTTCACAGTCGGCTCACCGATCTTCGTCATGTTCATAGAATACCGCTGCTGATAGGACAGCTTGCGACCCGCATCAACAACCATCACCTCCATGTGCTGTGCGAAGATGTTGACCAGCTTGACACCGTACCCGTTCTTGCCACCCACCAGCTTCTTCTCAGACGCATCGTAGTTGGTGGAAGTCAGCAACTCTGCGAAGATCATCTGAGGAACCCAGACCTTGTGCTCGGGATGCTGAACAACATCAATCGGCTCGCCATCGTTCTCAATGTAGAAGTGCGTGGCATCCGCGGAAATCATGATCTTCTTCACAGGGTTCTCCGAGTTGCGAGTGCGAAGACGAACAACCTGATCGTGGGCATTCACCAACAACTCGTCAATCAGCTTGTAGAAGCCAGGGTTGACAAGGATCTTCTGCTTCGTGAACTGCTCACCGTCTCGGAGGAAGACATCCTCCTCTGCGTTTGCGATGGAACCGATATACGTATCGGGAAGCGACAGAATGTGCTCCCGATGCGTCTTCTTCTGGTATGCCTGTGAAATGTTCTTTGCCATGATGACGATGAAGTAAAAATTTTTGGGGATTGTGAATTCGTTTTACGGGTTCAGTGCAGCTCTGCGATCTCTAGGTAGAGGTTCAGGCAGGAGCCCGGGTCGCCCATCGGGTCGGGGACCGCAACCGCAATGCGATTCACGGTCAGAACGCCGTGTCTGCCCTCGTAGCTCTTGCCGAGGATGTCAAGTCCCTGCTTGATCTCCTTCCGCATCTGGGACTTGCCGTCCTCGTCGCAATCGACCGCCTCCGAGAGGAAGTCCACGAGGTGCTTCACAAGACCCTCTCGGGTGGTCGCGTACAGGGGATATTGCCCAAGAGAGTCCAGCGTCTCCTTTCCGTGGGGCGTGTTGAATTCCGTAGGCCAGCAGCGGTAGACGATTGAAGATGCCATTTTGTGTGTAGTTGGGGGGGGAGTGTCTAATCTCCTGGGACACACGAATCCGTTTTGAAAACCGACCAGTCAGCCTTCAACAACTGTCCCTCCATTCGAAACGAGACCCCTGGAAACATGAGTCCCAGTTTCTCAAGAATTCGAGTCATTAAGGTTCCAGTGTGTTCTTCATAGAGATATACCTTGCCTGCTGCTGCAGTTTGAAGAATCCTTAATCGATAAAACTTGACCTTGTCATCGATTAGGAACTGTCGGCGTTCCTCTTCCTCCCTCTCAAACTGTTCGGCACATCTGAGACTGAACTCAAACAACTCCTCTCGGGTAATAATCGGTTGGAGCATATCCATTGACACTTCTTCGGAAGTTATCTGAAAATCTATGTTTTATCACATGTTGGGTGAATAGACACCCTGCGCAAAGATAGCAGCCGATAAGCACGCAGTAACTAGGATTGTGGCAATCCAGGACAGGAAAATACGACCAATAATACGCCAGTTCATATCCTTGAAAGTACTGTCGCATAGACTGATGCCGACAACTGCTCCGGTAATACATTGCGTTGATGAAATCGGGAAGCCGTATTTGGAAGCGAAGGACACGACAAGTGCAGTTGCGAGCTCAGCGCAGAATCCACGAGATGGTGAAATGAACGTAATCTTCTCGCCAATGACTTCCATGATCTTTTTTCCATATACCGCAAGACCAACAACAATACCCGACCCTCCCAGCGCAAGAACCCAAATCGGGACTTCAATCTTGGAGGATACTGTGCCGTTCTGATAAATATACCAAATCGCAGCAAGCGGACCAACGGCATTGCTCACATCATTGGCTCCATGCGCGAACGAGGTGCAGATAGATGTGAAAATCTGAAGATACTTGAACGTATACTCCACCTTCGGGTCGTATTCCGCCAATGACAACTCGTCGGAATCGGGAAGTAATGTAACACGTTTCTTCAACCACGGAATCGCTGCCGCAGAGATCAACGATGCAGCCGCAGCAACACAGATTGAGACCCAAGCAGTTGTCTCAATGCCCCACGTGATTCTTGAACCCGCTCCTTTGGATAGAATGAAGAACGCCTCAATAAAGAAGGTGACAAACACGACGAACGGGAGCAGATGAATGGATCGCCAAACGCCATGAATGCTCCTGAAGATTCCATACTTGATTGATAGGTAGAACCCAGCAGACAGGAGTGCGCTAATGATTGGTGAGGAAATCCATGAAACCACAATGGGTACAAATCCAGCGACATACGGGAAATCGGGAATTGATTTGCTCCACACAACACCCTCAATGCCTTTGTAGACTAGGGAAAATCCCATGATACCGCCAACGATGCTGTGGGTTGTAGAAACGGGCAGTCCGAAATAGGTTGCAGTATAGAGCCACGTCGTCGATGCTGCCAGAGCGGACAACATTCCATACATCAGAACATAGGGCTGGGACTTGAAGAATGCTACATTGGAAATACTGCCTGCGAGTGTGTTTGACACGGGTGCTCCGAGAAGCATAGCACCAGAGAACTCGCAGACGGACGCGATACCAATAATTTGTGTCATAGTCAACACCTTTGAGCCATACGTTGTTCCAAAGGAGTTTGCGAGGTCGTTGGCACCAATTCCACCGGCATCCAAAAAGGAGTTGATACCGCCCGCGATAAGAATCCAAAGATACATTTTATATTTGATTGTTTGGGCGTTAAAGTTCTATCGCAACCATGTGAAGTGACCTCGAATGTAGTCATCTTCTGGGATAACGTGTTCAGTCTGATCCCATCCAGTTGCCTTCATTGCGGCAACCACCTCCTCCTTGTCGAATCCCTTCTGAATCATGAGAATCGCCAACCCCCTTGCGAACTCCTCTGCCGCAGTCATCCGAACGTCTCGTGACTTGTCCTCATCATTCTCCTGATGAGAGATGACGGGCCGGTGAAACATCATACCCGCTTCGTTCAGGAGTAAGAATAGCACTCGCAGTGAAACTGTCTTTTCTTCCATTGTGTCTGCTCCACCCTTCCTCTTGGTGGAACGAATCCGTTTTTGTCTTCGTGTCTTGACCATTTGTATTTACGTATGGGTTTTCAGCGAGTTGACATTCAATTTACAATGCCTCCCAAGAAAACACTTCCCGAAGCTCCGGTGATCTTTTCACTGAAACTACCCGTAGAGGAGAATGTCCCAGTGCCCGCCGGTGCTTCAACGGACTACTCCGAGATTCTGCGCAATGTAGAGTTCTCTACCGTATCGGAGCGATTTAATACGGATACAATGAAGGAGGTTCTAACGCGCACCCGGAGCCCTACGTACGCAAGCACAACGGCTTGCTTCTGGTGTTGCTACTCCTTCTCTTGGAAGTCCTGTGTGACTCCCATCTCCTACGACGCATACGAGAACATGTATGCCTGTGAGGGTCACTTCTGCTCGCCTGAGTGTGCCATGGCCTCTCTCTACGCAGACTCTTCTTTGAACGATGTCGCCCGTTGGACTCGCCATGCCCTCCTTTCGGACATGTATCGTTGTCTCTACCAGAGTCGTGAGCTGACACCTGCTCCTCCTCGGACGTCCCTGCGACTGTTTGGTGGTCCCCTGGACATTGAGCAGTATCGCGAGTATACCGCCAACTCGGAGGACATTGTGGCCGTCCAACTGCCTCCTCTCCGCCTGTATGTTCCCACGATGAACGTTCAGGGACCCGTGCGAGATGTCAAGAAGTTCGTGGCTCTCTCGCAGGAGACAGTGGACAAGGCTAGCAAGGAACTGCGACTCAGACGCTCCAAGCCAGTTCACAACAACGTGCCAACCCTGGACAAGCTGGTTACGAAGGAAATGACACCAGGTGGAGTGATAAATACGTTTGGAGCGTTCCTACCTTCATAGTTGGAATGAATAAAGGGTATGGCCGCCTTTAACGATCTTCTAAAAACCCAGATGATGATGAGCCTGGGTGCCGCCAAGAATCCCCTCACCAACATTCTTGCGATCAACGCATTTGAGATCGCAGTCAAGACATTTCCGACATGGGCGGGCTGGTCCCGAACAATGTGCTGTGTCCGCAAGCGCAATCCGAACGCTCTGCTTTCGTCGGAACTGAAGACACCGCGTGCTTCCATTACATGCGAGCGTGGTGTCTCGCAGCAAACCAGCAACAACCGACAGGCTCCAGTACAGACAGTCTACCAGTCCCGCATGGATGCCGTGGTTCATTACGTGACAACCCGACCCGAGATGAAGAGCCTGCTCGCTGTCACGCATCACGACTACCTGCCCAATGAGTTTGAGCCTGTCTCCTTGGATGCCGATGTCTATTTTGAGCTCCTGGATCTTCAGGTTCAGGAAGGTGCTCCTAGCATCATCAAATTCAAGCTCTTTTGCTATGAACACGACATACAGCACCTACAGGCCTTCTGCGACAACTGCAATACTGACTACGAGCGCCGTATGGCCAACAAGCTCGGTAGCCATCGGTACTTCTTTGACCAGGTAGTTCAGACCAAGGTCAAGGGCACTGTTCAGAATCCTCTACCGACGTCTCATCTTCTGTACACGAAGACCAAGTTTACGACCAACAGGTCCTTTGAGAATGTGTTCTTTGAGGAGCGTGAACAAGTACGCAAGCGCACCAAGTTCTTCCTGGAGGAGCGATCGTGGTATGACAAGAAGGGTATTCCTTACACCCTGGGCTTCATGTTCCATGGACCGCCCGGAACAGGCAAGACGTCATCCGTGAAGGCAATCGCAAATGAGGGTCGCCGTCATATTGTGAATGTCCAGCTCTCCGAGATCAAGACCAAAGCACAACTCCAACATCTGTTCTTCAACGATGAGATCCACGTGTACAATGGTGTGAATACGGAGAAGTATACGATCCCTGTGGCAGAGCGTCTATACGTGATTGAGGACATTGATGCGATGGGCGATACGGTTCTGCGTCGTGAGTGGAAGAAGCCTACGCCTGTCCAGAAGAAGGAGTCCGGCGATCCCTTCATGGACCGCGATAACGAGCCAGACAAGGAAGCTTTGGATCTGTCGTTTCTGCTGAATCTACTGGATGGCACATTGGAGGCCAATGGGCGTATTCTGATCATCACGACCAACTTTCCGGAGCGTATTGACCGAGCACTCATTCGTCCTGGCCGCATTGATCTGATTGTGAATTTCAAGAAGTGTAGTGTCCCAATTATGCAGGAGATGGTGAATGCCTTCTACGATAGGACAGATCTCATTGTTCCGAGTCTGACCGGCCTT
>Ga0164292_10003520_pt1 | contig 12781 bp, 13 predicted proteins | sample GEODES117metaG_FD_111486 | JGI IMG/M metagenome (GOLD analysis project Ga0164292, IMG submission 111486) | Eutrophic lake water microbial communities from Lake Mendota, Wisconsin, USA - GEODES117 metaG | ecosystem: Environmental > Aquatic > Freshwater > Lake | place: USA: Lake Mendota... | reverse complement strand
TGAGTTCGAAACCTTCTACACGAAGAACATTCTTCTCAACGAAGGTCTGCGTGCCTGGATGGCACCGGCTGACCAGCCTCACGAAAACTTCGTCTTCCCTGAAGAGGTTCTGCCCCGTGGAAACGCCCTTTAATTCCGGTCTCGTCTCCGTCGGGGGCAAGGACCTCGACTCCACCGGCTACGCCTGGTGGGCAGGCAATGCGCGCCTGATCAACCTTTCCGGTCGTCTGCTGGGGGCCCACGTGGCCCACGCCGGCCTGATGGTGTTCTGGGCCGGCGCCATGATGCTGTTCGAGGTGAGCCACTTCACCTTCGACAAACCGATGTACGAACAGGGTCTGATCCTGTTCCCCCACGTCGCCACCCTCGGCTACGGCGTCGGTCCCGGCGGTGAGGTCACCGATCTCTATCCGTTCTTCGTGGTCGGTGTTCTTCACCTGATCAGTTCCGCCGTGCTCGGTCTCGGTGGCCTGTATCACGCCCTGCGCGGTCCCGAAATCCTGGAGAACTACTCCTCGTTCTTCTCCCAGGACTGGCGTGACAAGAATCAGATGACCAACATCATTGGTTATCACCTGATTCTTCTTGGTGTCGGCGCCCTGCTGCTGGTCTTCAAAGCCATGTTCTTCGGTGGTGTCTATGACACCTGGGCTCCGGGCGGCGGCGACGTGCGCCTGATCACCAACCCCACCCTCAGCCCCGGTGTGATCTTCGGCTACCTGACCCGCGCCCCCTTCGGTGGCGAGGGCTGGATCATCGGGGTGAACTCGATGGAAGACATCATCGGTGGCCACATCTGGATCGGCCTGATCTGCATCTTTGGTGGGATCTGGCACGTGATCACCAAGCCCTTCGGCTGGGTGCGTCGCGCCTTCATCTGGAACGGTGAGGCCTATCTGAGCTACAGCCTCGGCGCCCTGAGCTTCATGAGCTTCATCGCTTCGGCCTACATCTGGTTCAACAACACCGCCTATCCCTCCGAGTTTTACGGCCCCACCAACGCCGAGTCCTCCCAGGCCCAGAGCTTCACCTTCCTGGTGCGCGACCAGCGCCTGGGCGCCAATATCGGTTCGGCCATGGGCCCCACCGGTCTTGGCAAATACCTGATGCGCTCCCCCACCGGCGAGATCATCTTCGGTGGTGAAACCATGCGCTTCTGGGACTTCCGTGGTCCTTGGCTGGAGCCCCTGCGCGGGCCCAACGGCCTGAGCCTCGACAAGCTCCAGAACGACATTCAGCCCTGGCAGGTTCGTCGGGCCGCTGAATACATGACCCACGCCCCCAACGCTTCTCTGAATTCCGTGGGCGGCATCATCACCGAGCCCAACTCGGTGAACTTCGTGAACATCCGCCAGTGGCTTTCTGCCACCCAGTTCGTCCTGGCGTTCTTCTTCCTGGTGGGTCACCTCTGGCACGCCGGTCGCGCTCGCGCTGCCGCTGCCGGTTTTGAGAAGGGCATCGACCGTCAGGCCGAGCCCACCCTTGCCATGCCGGATCTCGACTGAGCCCGGTCATTTGCTCGAGCCCCCGCCACGGCGGGGGCTTTTTTTTATGGCTTGATCGCTTTCAATGCCTGCTAATGCTGTCCAGCCAGCCCCGCAGCAAGGGAAGGCTGAGGCCGATCACATTGCTGTAGCAGCCTTCGATCCGCTCCACGAGCAGTCCGCCACGCCCCTCGAGAGCGAAGCCGCCGGCGCAGGCCAGCGGTTCGCCGCTGGCCACATAGGCCTCGATCGTGGAACGATCCACCGGGGCGAACAGCACCCTGGTCACGATCGTGGCCACGAGAGGTTGGCTGCCAGAGGAGGAAAGCGGGATCAGGCAGTGGCCGGTGAGCAACTCTCCCCAGGAGCCGGCCATCCGTAGCCAGCGTTGCACCGCCTCCTCTCCGTCGCGGGGTTTGCCGAAGACATCCCCCTGGAACACAAACAGGGAATCACAGCCGAGGATGGCATCCACAGCCTTCTGCGCAGCTGCCTGCGCTACTGCCTGCGCCTTGGCCTCCGCCAGGCGCTGAACCAGCAGAAACGGATCCGGCTCCCAGATTCCCTCCTCCTCCACCCCACTCACCTGCACACGATGGGGAACGGCCGCCTGCTCCAACAAACGACGGCGGGCGGGGGAGGCGGAGGCCAGCAGCAACATGACGTACGGGAAGCCGGGTGGTCCACGCTGCCATGGGCGCAGCTAGCTTCCGCATAGCTGAGATCACGCTTGTCCTGATGCGTTCCTCCCTTCCATTCCGCCGCCTGGGCCAGGAGTTCCTTTCCTGCCTGCAAAACAGGCTGCCGCTGGCAGTGCTCGGTGGGGCCATGGTCGGCCTGGCAACCCCGGTCTTCGCCGGCGTGGACCTGCCGCAGCGAGGCGTGATCTGTGATTCAACCCTCAAGGTCTGCTACGACGATCGAGGCGCCTCGATCCCGCTCACCGGCCGCTACTACGGCAGGGGAGCCGAACAGAACCTGATGCGGGCCCTCTCCGGCAGACCCCCCGCCAACGAGATTCCCCTCAGCAATGGAATGCTGTGCGAGGTGAGGCAACGAACCTGCTGGGCCGATGGAGCCCGACGCAAGGTAGTGAACCCTGTGCTCACCGGTCAACTGTTCGGCAGCACCAGCCCGTCGGGCAACAACCACCAGAACCACTCCCAGCGCCGGGCAACCTGTGAGCTCCGCCAGTTCGGCCGCACTGTCTTCCAGGGTCCCTGTGAGCTGAGCCGGCACTACGAACGGGGCGAGACGTCCTATCTGGTGGAAACCCGCGATGGACGTCGCTACAGCTTCTTCTCCCGGCGGGGACAACTGGTGCTGAGGGATGCCAGCGGCGTCTGGCCGGTGGGTGTGTTCGATCAGGGCCGCAGCGTGCAGTTCCGCTGGGCCGACCTGCAGCTGGAGGCTTCCCGTCAGGGCTGGCAATCCGGCTACGGCGGTGGCAGCTATGGCAGTGGCTATGGGGGCGGCGGCTATGGCAGTGGCTATGGCAGCGGGGGGCCTGGCTCCGGAGGCTACGGACCGCGCAGCAATACGCCGGGATCAGATTCGGTGGAATCCCTGATCGACGGCCTCTTCAACTGAAAGCACATCCATGCTCCCTACCGCTCCAGGCAGTCCCGCTTCCGTGAGCAGCGATCCGATCGCGCTTGAGCGTGCCGCCACCTCCCTGCGTTGTCTGCCGTTTCGGCGGGCGTTCTTCGAGGAGGTGGCCCAGCAGCCGATCAGCAGCGGCGAACTCTGCCAACGCCCCGATTGGGAGCGGCTGGTGTTTGCCCCGTTCGGGCCCGAACGGGCCGAAGGCCATTTCAACTGGCTGATCCGCCTGGGGGTTCTGAGGCGGGAGGTGGATGGTCAAGGGCTCACCGAGAGGGTGCGGCTCACACCACTGGGCAGACAGGTGCTGAATCGCTGGGGGGGAGAAGTGCCACGGGCGGGGCTGAGGGAAAGGATCCGCGAGAACTTCCGGCGCCATCGTCCCCGTTTCTGAATCCCTTTGATCAAGCCCCCCTCCGGCGCCCCTCCGGCGCTGATGGTGCTCGGCACCAGCAGCGGTGCCGGCAAATCCCTGATGACCGCCGCCCTCTGCAGGGTGTTGCGAAGGCGGGGAGAAACCCCTCTGCCGTTCAAGGGGCAGAACATGAGCCTCAACGCCTGGGTGGATGGCCAAGGCGGCGAAATGGCGTACTCCCAGGCCCTGCAGGCCTGGGCCGCGGGGCTGGAACCGGAGGTGGCCATGAACCCGGTGCTGCTCAAGCCCCGCGGCGACAGCACCAGCGAGGTGATCCACCTCGGGCGCAGCATCGGTACGGCCCGGGCGGAGCACTACTACCGCGACTGGTTCCGACCCGGATGGCAGGCGATCCGCAGCGGTCTGCAGACGCTGCAGGAGCACCATCCAGGCGGCCGCCTCGTGCTGGAAGGAGCCGGCAGCCCGGTGGAGGTGAATCTGCAGCCCCGGGATCTCACCAATCTGCGCCTGGCCCAGTTCCTGCGGGCCCGCTGCCTGTTGGTGGCCGATATCGAACGCGGAGGGGTGTTTGCCCAGATCGTTGGCACCCTGTCGCTGCTGCGCCCGGTGGAGCGCCCCCTGATCCGGGGCCTGCTGATCAATCGATTCCGCGGCCGCCGTGAGCTGTTTGAGGAAGGAAGGCACTGGCTGGAGGCCCATACCGGCGTGCCCGTTCTGGGGGTGATGCCGTGGCTGGAGGAGCTCTTTCCCCCCGAGGACTCGCTCGATCTGCTGGAGCGCCGGGGCCGCAAACGCAACGCCCAGCTCACGGTGGCGGTGCTGCGGCTCCCTTCACTCAGCAATTTCTCGGATCTCGATCCACTGGAGGCCGAAACCGCCATCCAGCTGGAATGGATCCTGCCGGGCCAACCCCTGGGTCAACCGGATGCGGTAATCCTGCCGGGCAGCAAACAGACCCTGCGGGATCTGGAACACCTCAAACAGCATGGCCTGGACGAAGCGCTGCGGCACTACGCCCACTCCGGCGGCATGGTCTTCGGGCTCTGCGGTGGCTTGCAGATGCTGGGCCAGGAACTGCAGGATCCGCAAGGCCAGGAAGGGGGGAGCAACGGTAGTGCGGCCGGCCTGGGTCTACTGCCCCTGCACACCCGGTTCGAAGCCACCAAGACCCTGCGCCAATGCAGCAGTGAATCCCTCTGGCCAGGAGACATTGCGCTGACAATCGAAGGTTTCGAACTCCACCACGGCGTGAGCCGCTGCTCGGCGATGCCCCTGGCCCGGGATCCGCACCTGGGTTGGTGGCAGTTCTGCGGAGATCAGGGTGGGCTCGTGGCCGGCACCTACCTGCACGGGGTGTTTGAAAGCGGTCCGTGGCGAAGACGCTGGATGAATCTGCTGCTGGAGCGCAAGGGGCTGCCTCTCCTGGAAGAGAACCAGCCGCACCATGCCCGCCAGCGGGAAGCCCTGCTCGATCGCCTGGCCGATGCGTTTGAGGCCCATGTGAATCTGGATCCCCTGCTGGAGGGGGAAGGATGAGAGGCTCTGCAATGACCGTGGAATGGCCGGATGGGAGCCGTAGCCGGGTGCCGGCAGGAGACGACTGGCTGCAGGCGGCACAACAGGCTGGAATCACCATCCCCACCGGCTGCCTGGGTGGCAGTTGCGGCGCCTGCGAGATCGAGGTGAACGGCGAGGTCGTCAGGGCCTGCATCAGCTCAGTTCCGGAGGATCCCTCAGGCGAGATCCGGGTGGAACTGTCCGTGGATCCCTACTGGTGAAGGGGGTGGCTTCGACTGGAACAGGCTCTGTCCCCTAAGCAATCAACACGGGCAGCAGGTGGTGGACACTGGGTCGGTCATGGACCGACGATGCCCACCCCGACCCGCAGACCGATTCGCAACCCGATCCATAGCGCCTTCGTTCTGGGCAGCACCAGTGCCGTAGCCGCCTCGATCTGCAGGGAACTGGTGCAACGAGGCTGCCGCCGTTTTCACCTCGTGGCTCGGAGGGAGCAGGAGAATCAGCGTCTCGCCGACGAACTGAAGAGCCAGGGAGCCGAAGTGAGCCTGGAGACCGTGGATCTGCTTGCCACTGCCCACCCCGGTTCCGCCACGGCCGTCAGCCTCTCGGAATCCTTCGATCTTTACCTGATCACGGCCGGCAGCCTGGGGGATGCGGAACGGGCGCGCAGCGATGCCGAAGAGGCCCTGGCGATCACGGCAGCCAACTATTCCGGGCTGCTGCCATGGCTGACAGCCATCGCCTCCCCGGAGCGGATCGAACGTCCAGGTCGGCTCTGGGTCTTCACGTCGGTGGCTGCCGATCGGGGCCGTCCCTCCAATTACCACTACGGAGCCGCCAAGGCCGCCCTCACCACGTTCTGTGAGGGGCTGATGCTGCGCTGTCACGGAAAACCGTTTGCTGTACGCATCCTCAAGGCAGGATTCATGGCCACACCGATGACCGTGGGGAAAGCCCCTCCGGCCCTCTGTGCCAGCACCGAATCCGTGGCAAAGGATCTGCTACGCAGACCCGACCGCCGCGGCATCGAATACATCCCCTGGTGGTGGAAGGGGTTCATGCGACTGGTCTGCTGGCTTCCCGCCTCGATAGCCAACAAGTTGTGAAAGCCATGGCAGAAGCCCGAATGACAGAACGCAGCAAGCCAACCTGCTGCATCATGTCGTACGACTTTCTTGATCTGGACGTATGGCTGAATACGCGGCTCTTCTATCAAGCCGCTGGCTATCGCGTCATCACCAACCAGATGAGGATGGAAGCCGACCTGCTGGTAGTGCTGCGCGGTGACCCCAAAGAACCGGTTCGCGGCTATCGAGGCCCCGTTCATGTCTACGACTACGTGAAACGCCAGGATTTTGACTGGACATTCGAATACCCTGATGCCAGTCAGATAACTCTGATTTCCCTCACTCTTCCCCAGCACGCAGGGAACGTTGTATTTGTGGAGGGTTTTGTCCCTGTCTTTCCACAGATATGGCAAAGAACCGGAGAGCAAAAGAGCAACCAGCCCGTGCACGTGGCTAATTACAAGCCCATGCCCGAGGATGGCTACCAACAGCAATTGGCCTCCCTTGCCAGAACCGGAAAAATCAAGGTGTTCGGAGGCAACTGGGAGAAGCTGGGGCTGCGAACCCAGTCCCTGAGCTACTGGGACGCCAACCGGCTACTGGCCCGATCCCTGCTCTGCTACGGATTGATGTATCCCTATCAGCGGGGGATCACCCTATCCGGAAGGATGTGGCAGGCCCCCCTGCAGGGCTGTCACGTGGTCACAGAATCAGGCACCAATCGAATCGGCTGCCCTGGTCTTCTGGAAACGGAAAGCTATGACCCCGAAGTCTTCTGGCCGACTCCGAGTCCGGCAGATGCAGCAGCCCTGGCGCAGGGAGCGGCTACGTTCTGGAGCGATCAGACAAAGACATTGGCAGACAGACTGGGGCTGGTCCTGCGGACCGAAAAGATGCAGACGCTGATCCAGAGAGCCCGGGCACGACTATGGATCCACCACCTTCAGTATCACTATTCACACTGGATCAAAGCAATCAAAAGCCTGCCAGAAAGGCTCCGATCAGCCATAGGTTTGGCTGATCGAAAGGCATAAAACCTCAACCGCGAGTAGCTTCTGAGGCCCCATGGCGGAGGCGATGCCATTTCCAGGCATGCTCAAGGATCGTAGTGAGCTCCGGATAGCGAGGCTGCCAGCCCAGCTCCCGCTGCGCCTTTTCAGCACTGGCCACCAACTGGGCGGGATCACCCTCGCGCCGCTTGGCCACGTGGGCAAGCAAGCCACATCCTGTGACCATCTTTGCCGCCTCAATCACCTGCTGAACAGAATAGCCAGTACCATTGCCTAAGTTATAGACAAGCGGTTCTAAACGAGAACCAACCATTCCCCTCATGCCCTGCAGCTTTTCAAGACCCAGAACATGGGCGTCGGCTAGGTCACAGACATGAACATAATCCCGAATGCAGGTTCCATCAGGCGTGGGGTAATCATCGCCGAAGATCTGAAGATAAGAGTCGCGACCGCTCATGACATCCAAAACCCTTGGAATCAGGTGGGTCTCAGGATCATGATCCTCCCCAAGATCGCCCTCGGGATCTGCTCCAGCAGCATTGAAGTACCTGAAAATCACGCTGGGCAGGCCATAGGCCCTGGCAAAATCCCTGAGCAACTGTTCCACCATCAACTTGCTCTGCCCGTAGGGATTGATGGGTGCCTGCGGATGATCCTCGGTGAGGGGAATCCTGGAAGGAAGGCCATAGGTGGCACAGGTGGAAGAAAAAACGATCGGCAAGGGCCGATCACTGGCCACAAGGGCCTCGAGCAAGGTCAGTGTGTCGCCGAGATTGTTGCGGTAATACTTAGCCGGGTCACTCACCGACTCCCCCACATAGGCGTAGGCGGCGAAATGGAGAACGGCCTCGATCGGGCGGCCCTCCAGCGGGGTTCCCTGCAAAGCAGGATGGCGGCCCCGCAGGACCGCCTCCAGCACCTCCCGATCACCCACCTGGCCGACCACCAGGGGAACCTGGAGCACCTTCTCCACGATCTCCCGATGGCCATAGACGAGATTGTCGAGGACCACGGGATGGTGGCCAGCCCGGTCCAGGGCCCGCACCGCATGGCTGCCGATGTAGCCGCCTCCTCCCGTGACCAGCACCCTCAAAGTCGAACCTCCGCTCCGGCCGCCAGACGCTGGGCATACTCCACGGCTGTCTGCCGCAGGCCTTGCTCAAGGGGGATACGGGCGCGCCAGCCCAGGGAGGCCAGCCGCCCCACATCCAGCAGCTTGCGAGGGGTGCCGTCCGGCTTGGAAGCATCCCAGAGGATGGCGCCCCGGAAGCCAACCGCAGCCGCCACCTGTTCCGCCAGCTCCCGGATGGTCACATCGGTTCCGGTGCCGACATTAAGAAACTGAATCTCGTCATTGGCGGGTTGCCAATTTTCCAGACAGAAAACTGCTGCTTCGGCGAGATCATCCACATGCAGAAATTCACGCATGGGGGATCCTGAGCCCCAGCAAGTGACACTTTCGGCACCTGTCTGGGCTGCTTCATGGAACCGCCGGATCAGAGCAGGCAGAACGTGGCTGTTGGTGGGATGGTAATTGTCGCCTGGCCCATAGAGATTGGTGGGCATCAGACTGAAGGCATCAAATCCATGCTGCAGCCGCAGCGCCCGGCACAACTGGATGCCGGTGATCTTGGCGATGGCATACCACTCATTCGTCGGTTCCAGAGAACCGGTGAGCAGGGAATCCTCAGTGATCGGCTGGGGGGCGAATTTCGGATAGATGCAACTGCTGCCGAGGAAAAGCAACCGGCGAACGCCATGACGCCAGGCGCTTTCGATGACATGATTCTGAATCTTCAGATTATCGAGCAGGAAATCGGCGGGATAGGTGGCATTGGCATGAATACCGCCCACTTTTGCCGCGGCCAGCACCACCACGTCCGGCCGGTGGGCCGCGAACCAGGCCGCCACGGCCTGGCCATCGGTGAGATCCAGCTCAGCGTGGGAAGCGGTGAGCAGATTCGTATAACCGCGGGAAGACAGGGCCCGGTGAATCGCGGATCCAGCCATGCCGCGATGGCCGGCCACGTAGATCCTGTCGCTTGGATGGAGGAGCGCACTCATGGGTTGACCATGGTCATCGGAGGATTCTCCATCGAACCCACCACGGCAAAACCTTCGCGGCGCAGGACGGCCTCCTTGGCAGCTTCCTCCTTATCCGCCTGCACCATTTCGGCCACCAGCTCCTCCAGCGTGGTGGTGGGAGTCCAGCCCAGCTTCTGCTTGGCGCGCGCAGGATCCCCCAGAAGGGTTTCCACCTCGGCCGGTCGGAAGTAGCGGCGATCGATCCGCACCACCGTGGCCCCGGTATCTGCCCTGGCCCCGGTTTCCTCGACTCCGGTACCGCTCCAGACGATGCCTCCCCAGCCCAGCTCCTGGGCCGTGAGCTCGATGAAACGCCGCACCGATTCCTGGCGGCCGGTGGCAATCACGAAATCTTCGGGGGGTCCCTCCTGCTGAAGCATGCGCCACTGCATCTCCACGTAATCACGGGCGTGACCCCAGTCCCGCAGGGAATCAAGATTTCCCATGAACAGGCATTGATCCAGACCGGCATCAATACGCGATAGCCCGCGGGTAATCTTGCGGGTCACGAAGGTTTCACCCCGACGCGGACTTTCATGGTTGAAGAGGATGCCGTTGCAGGCATACATCCCATAGCTTTCGCGATAGTTGACTGTGATCCAGTAGGCGTAAAGCTTGGCCACGCCATAGGGGCTGCGTGGATAGAAAGGGGTACTTTCCTTCTGGGGAATCTCCTGCACGAGTCCGTAGAGCTCACTGGTGGAGGCCTGGTAGATCCTGGTTTTCTTGATCAAACCCAGGATCCGTACCGCCTCCAGAATCCTGAGCGTGCCTAGGGCATCGGAGTTGGCAGTGTATTCCGGGCTCTCGAAGCTCACCGCCACATGGCTCTGGGCACCGAGGTTGTAGATCTCATCCGGCTGAACCTGCTGAATGATCCGGATCAGATTGGTGCTGTCGGTAAGGTCTCCGTAATGCAGCACCAAACTCTGATCAGTTTCATGGGGATCCTGATAAAGATGATCAATGCGATCGGTGTTGAAACTGCTGGATCGGCGCTTGATGCCATGGACCACGTAGCCCTTCTCGAGCAGCAGCTCAGCCAGATAGGAACCGTCCTGACCGGTGATTCCTGTGATGAGTGCGGTCTTTGTAATTGTCATGAGGAGGAACACTATTGAAAATGCACCGACCGAGGGCCAGTAGTTGAGTCAATTCCCAATAGAGAAGCAGCCCAACTCTAAAAGAGCGGGCTGCTTAGGGATAGAGACAGTAGGGAATGAATGGACACGAGAAAAACTCAGAAAACCACCCATCTCCAAGGCCGACTTCGTCAGTACCATTCAAGCATGCGCGGCCGGGGTCAGTCGCGCCGACCGCCTCCTTGCATGGCAATGATCAGGCGCAACACGAAGACGAACAGGTTGATGTACGTCAGATACATGCCGAGGGCACCGGCAAGGTATTGGTTGTCACCGTAGGTACGGGGCATCGTGTAAAAGTCCACGAAGGCCGCCCCTACGAAAAGAACCGTCCCCAGACCGGCAATCAGGAGCTCGAAACCACCAGAGGCAAAAATGCCGGGGGCAAAGATGCTTCCCACCACCTGAACCAGCATGGCAATCACCAGGCCCAGGATCCCCAGACCAACCACCGAGGAAAGGGCCTGACCGACGTTGTCGCTCATCCGGCGACCGGTGAAGGAGGCCACCACGAAGGTGATGCCGGTGGCGAGGGCGGCGGTGGCCACTGCACCGATGCCTGCGGTGGTCACGGCGTAGCTGACGATGCCGCTCAGGGTGAAACCGGTGAGCAGGCTGTAGGCCGTGAGCAAGGGCAGGGCCGTGGCGTTATCACCACGGGTGGCCACATTCTGGGCAATGAAGAAAAGAATGAAATTGCCGATCAGGGCCACCCAGAAGAGGGGCATGAACAGAGCGGCATTGCTGGCCATCAGGCCTAGACCACCGATCACCCCCGCTGCGGTGAGCACCATGCCACCGCCCACGTAAGGCAGGGCTTTGTTGACCACGTTGGGGCCAACCAGACCGCCGTACTGGGCTTCCCGGATGGCTTGCTGAAAATTGCTGCTGGCCGGCATGGCTCAGAGACGTTTCGACTGCACATATCCTGCCAGTGCCGCGCTGGGCCTGGGAGGGGGAAGGGTGCGGATCTCCCTATGGAAGGGCCCTGCGGGCATAGGCCTGCACGAGCCTCTGGACAAGGGGATGGCGAACCACATCCGCGTCGGTGAACCGACAGATGGCCACCCCCTCCACCCCCTGAAGCACCTGACCTGCCTCCACCAGACCACTCAGCTGCCCGGGAGGAAGATCAATCTGGGTGGTATCGCCCGTAACCACCATCCGGGAATTTTCCCCGAGCCGGGTGAGCACCATGCGCATCTGGGCACAGGTGGTGTTCTGGGCCTCATCAAGGATGACGAAGGCATCGGCCAGGGTTCGGCCGCGCATGTAGGCAAGGGGTGCCACCTCAATCACCCCCTTCTCCATCAGCTGAACCGTGCGTTCCTGGCCCAGAAGGGTGTGGAGGGCGTCATACAGCGGGCGCAGGTAGGGATCCACCTTCTGTTGCAGGTCGCCGGGGAGGAAACCGAGGCGCTCGCCGGCTTCCACCGCAGGCCGGGTGAGCACCAACCGCTCCACCTTTCGTTCCTGCAGCATCCGCACGGCCTGAACTGTGGCCAGAAATGTTTTGCCGGTGCCCGCCGGACCAATGGCGATCGTGAGGTCGTGGCGCTCGATCGCCTCGACGAAGGACTTCTGCCGCAGGGTGCGGGGGCGCAGCAATCTGCCGGCACGACTGGTGGCCAGAACCTGACGACCAAGGGCACCATGCTCTTCCGCCCGGCCGGTGTCGAGGGCGGTGAGGGCAGCCTGCAGATCTACCGCACTGACTCTTTCGCCGGCCTGCCAGAGGGGCTCCAGCAGCTGGAGGAGAGCCATGGCCCGCTCCACCTGAGGGGGACGTCCCTGGACCACCAGATCCAGACCCCTCAGAACCAGCGAAGCACCGGTGAGATGCTCGAGCTTTCGAAGCGTGGATTCCGCTTCGCCGGCCAGGGCCAGGGCACAAGAGGAATCCGGCAGGGAGAGGGTCGCCGTCCCTGCCGAAACGGAGGAGGCGGATTCAGGCTCCTGGTTGCTTCCTGAGGCGGGGGGAGGCAGGGATCGGACTCCCATGGGGAAAGGGCGGGGGAGATCAGGCCTCCGGTTCGGCAGCCGCCTCGGGTTCAGGCGCGGCGGCGGCCTCTGCTGCGGCGGCAGCAGCCTCAGCTTCTGAGGCGGCTGCGGCAGCCTTGGCTTCAGCCTCGGCCTTCTTGGCATCGGCAGCGGCGGCTTCGCGGGCTTCCGCCTGCTTCTTCTTGCCGACGATCTCAGCCGGACGGATGGTCTTCTCGATCAGACCACCTTTCTCGAGGAGGGTCCGGACCGTATCGGTGGGCTGGGCGCCCTGCCCGAGGCGAACCCGAATGGCCTCGGCATCGAGACGGGTTTCCTTGGTACGAGGGTTGTAGAAGCCCAACTCCTCGAGCGGACGACCATCCCTACGGGAGGTGCTGTTGGTGGCCACAAGACGGAAACTCGCTTCCCGCTTCTTACCGAACCGCTTCAGGCGGAGCTTGATCATCGTGGCCTTACCGGAGAGTTTCCAAACGACGAGTTTACCCTGCGG
>Ga0164292_10003518_pt1 | contig 12782 bp, 14 predicted proteins | sample GEODES117metaG_FD_111486 | JGI IMG/M metagenome (GOLD analysis project Ga0164292, IMG submission 111486) | Eutrophic lake water microbial communities from Lake Mendota, Wisconsin, USA - GEODES117 metaG | ecosystem: Environmental > Aquatic > Freshwater > Lake | place: USA: Lake Mendota... | reverse complement strand
TGTCCCGGACAAAAAATCGGCGCCTGTTAAGTCATTGAATCAGGAAATTTATAAGCAACTAAGACACCGTCTTGATAAAAATATGCGCAATTATAATGAGCGCGTTGAAAAAGGTGAAGCGCGAAAGCTTTAAATTATTTTAATTATAGTACTGAGCCTTATAAGGGTTATAATGTGGGTAATAAACCGGATTGGTATGAACAACATATGCGTTGGGTTGAGTTGTCACTACTTTAGTGGCAGTAATAGTAGCAGTAGGTTTCTGATACGCTTTCATTAACATAAATATCAAAATTACAACACAGATAATCGCTAAAATTGAATTGGTATCCATTTATAATATATATTTATAAAAGTATTATAAAATTATTATAATATTTTATTATTTATATAATGGGAAATTTCTTTAGTTCATCTAGTAGCGCATCTACAGGCGCATCTAGTAGCGCATCTATAGGCGCATCTAGTAGCGCATCTAAAAAAGGACCTGGCCCTGATTTATCGCAATATACATACGCAACTAAAGCACAGTTAGGTGCTAAAATTAAAAATGGAAATTTTAATCCAGAAACTGATTTTGCCAAAATGACAGTTGAAAATACAAATCCAAACATACTAAATACTTATGGAGATATACCTGACGATGTTCATAATAAGTTAGAAGAGAGAATATTTCAATTGTTTCCTGATAATAAAGACGAATGGGGTGGTGGCGCAGGAAAACGCAGAAGAAAATCTAAAAAAACAAGAAAAGTAAGAAAAGCAAGAAAATCCAGAAAAAATTAAACACGTCTTCCTTTACCCTTCTTTTTAGGATTTTTTATTTTAGGTAAATGATGTAACGGTGGTGTTGGCGTTTTTAAACTTGGTAAAGCTTGTACCGAATTTCCGTTATATAAAATTGTATTAATATGCGTGATATAATCTACAAAATAAATGATAACAAATACAAATAACAATAATAAAAACTTATGATGATTTTCTATAACATAATTAATTGAATCTTTTATATTAGAAAAATAGGACTCACTATTATTACTATCCATTATAATATAAATAAATAAAAAATAATATACTAAAAGGTTACTTATAGTATATTATTTTATTGAGCCAATCCAAATTTCTCACTTAAAATGTTATTCTTGGTAAGCTGTTTCTTTTGCAATTTCTTTTTAATTAAAAGAGTGTTTGCCGGTATAATCTTATTGTTAATAATAAAATCATCATTGTCTTCGTGTAATTCTGGCAAAATACGCGTTAATGGTTTGTCGACTACTAAAAATAATCTTTCGTTTCTTAATAAAGACCTATACTCCTGAATACTTAAATTACCATAATATTTGTCTAATAAATAAAATGGGTTTGGTGCCGGTTTAATGTTCTTCTTATAATCATAAATCTTGGAATAAATATTGTTTATCAAATGATACCTTTCAAACTTGGATGAACTATCAATATTTTCCTCCATTAGATGAGCAGTTGCGCATTCAGGAGTGCAAAAACATCCGTAAACATGGTAGGAATCTTTGATAAAATGTTTCGGAATATAAATAGGCGGATTATCAAAGTCATAAGTACACCAAAAGCAAGCGGATTTCTTGTTACTTATGTTATTAATATGTAAATTGTGCTCAAGAACCTTTAGTTTTTTCCAAACATCGCGAATATCATTTTCTTTGTTTTTTGAATAATAATCTTCGTCGTACATATCAATATCAGTGTCATCATTAATATTATTATTATTATTATTTAAATTGGCACAGTTATAATTACTACTATAGTTATTACTTTGGTTTGCGTTGTTGGTTATATTATTATTTTGATTAGATCCAATTATTTCATAATTCAAATCATTTTTTGAAGAAAAATTGAAAGATTCGATATTAGTTGATAAAGACAAATTTGATTGTAAATCCTTTAATGAGCATTTAAGGTGTAAAATAACATTTGGTTTTGTCTCTTTATTGTTATTGAGTGGTACAACTTGCTGGATGATTTTCCCTCCCTTTGGCTTTCGACCGCGCTTTTTACCTGCTGGCTTTTGTTCCTCTTGGGTTGATGATAAAACTACATTGTCTTCGTTTTCATCATTATCTTTGTTTTCATCATTATCGTCATTAATATCTTTATTTTCATTATTATTATCTGTAGTAGTTTCATTTTTTGTTTCTTGAATAGAAAAAATAATATTATTATCTTTTTCTGTGGCTTCTTCTAATACTTTATTTTCAGTAGTTAAAAGCGTGGCGTTCTTGGGTTTCCTTCCTCGTTTTTGTTTGGGCTCGACAACAATAGAGTTTACAACATTCTTTACCATTTAGTTATAATCTATACATTAAAACAAATTTAAATAGTTTTAAAATATATATTAACGGTGGCTTTAATTAATTCTTGTAACATTTGCGACATACTGGAATATAATTGTCCGAACCCACGACTGTTTGTGCAGTTTCATTTGTTAAACGCATTGAGAAGATTCCTGGTGTGCCATTTTTACATTGTGAACATAGTGACGTAAGCTTTGTCACTTTATCGCACAACGGAATTAAATCCAAAATTTGCCCGAATTTCTTCCTTTCAAAATCTCCATCTAAACCGCAAATATATATTTTCTTATTACAATTTAACATATCTACTACTACATCATACAAGTCGGGGAAGAATTGTCCCTCATTAATCAAAATAACTTCTGAATCTCTTACGGCGCCGTGGGCCCATAAATCCTTCTTTTCGCCCGACTTTTTATATCCGTTGTCTGTCCAAATATCATTTAGTTCACACGCTTGTAAACACGGAATTTTCACTTGGTCGTGTGTAGATAATAATTCATTGTCGTATCTGTTATCGATTATATGATTAATTACTGTTACTGGAATGTTGCAAAACTTACACTGCTTATAAATATCAACTAATCTTGTTGATTTCCCTGAAAACATGGGTCCAATAAATAATTCAAGATATCCGGTAGTAGAAGTTGTCATTATAGGTTTGTTCATTACTAATCTTTAATATTTTAATTTCAATTATTTTATTTAATTAAAATAAAAATAGAATATTAAACAAATAATAATAGATAATTAAATGACAAGCAGTGGCATACCATTTGTAGAGCTTTACAGACCAAAACATTTCGAAGACATTGTATTAGACCCACTAAACAAGCAAATTCTAAAAAATATTATCGAGACCTCTTATTTTCCCAATTTGCTTTTTTATGGTCCTCCAGGTACGGGTAAAACAACCACCATAATCAATTTGATAAACGCATACCAAGAAAAACTGAATAAAAAGAACAAAGACCTAATTATTCATTTAAACGCATCCGACGAACGAGGTATCGACATTATTAGAAACCAAATTAGTTGTTTTGTGAACTCCAAGCCGCTATTTCACACGGGAATGAAGTTCGTCATTTTGGACGAAGTCGATTATATGACCAAAAACGCCCAACAAGCATTGCGATATTTATTACAAAATTATTCCAACAATGTCCGATTTTGTCTAATATGTAATTACATCAGCAAAATAGATGAAGGTCTTCAAAACGAATTCATCAGGTTGCGTTTCAATCAATTACCGAAAGAAGATATTATTGGCTTTCTGAAACAGATTTCGGACACTGAAAAACTGAATATGTCGCAGAATTCGCTTTCATGTATTCAAAAACTTTATAGATCTGATATAAGAAGTATGATTAATTTTATACAGTCGAATCAGGATATCGTAAAAAGTCAATCGGACAATATGTCTATTATCGACAATGATGTATGGGAAAATCTTTTTACCAAATTGACAAAAAGAGAGAAGCTGGAAAATATTTGCGCATATGTTCATTTAATAAGCATAAAGTACAATATAGATAAAAAGAATATAATTAAAGATTTTTTAAATTATATTATTCGTAACAAGTCAAAAATCATTAATCGCGATTTTCTCAACTTTGTCGAAAATTTAATGCATTCACAAAACCTGAATAATAATAACCATATTTATTATTCACTATCTCGACTATCATCCTTTGTATCATCCGCTAAAACGACCAATTTAGAATCATAATTTGAAATTCTCATATGTAGTTTTAGCATAAACTCATTTGGAGGTGAACTTTTCGATGGATCGAAAAAATTCTGTTTGAGACTATATTCACCTTTTGGACTATTTACCTTCATTTGTGTAGATAAGTTTTTCTTAATTGGAATAATTGAGCTCCTTTCATCGATGTAGTGCGATCCTGAATACATTCTTTATATTATACAATAAAAAAAATAATTGAAATAAAATTAATATAAAGAATATAAAGATATAATCAAAAGTAATATAAGACAATGAGCTTAAATATAGACAAAGAATGGGCTAATTTTATATCATCAAGTTTTGATGATGATATATCTGATGATGAAGATATTATTAATAATTTTGTTAATTCCGCCGAAGAATTTGTTTCGGCAAATCTTTCAATGGAAATAAATTCCGAAACTCCTAAAGCTTCTGATATTTATATATCCACCAAAACCAAAATTGCTTATCTCAATATGCCAATTGAACTTAAAGATGTATTCTGGTCTGTGCCAGTTATTCCTTATGCCAGACCATCAAATGGTGTCATTAAAAAACAAATGAAGTTTAATAGCACCACTGTTGAAGAGTTGGATTTCATTCAACAAAAAATAAAAGGTGAGACTTATTATGAAGAGCACGTTATAACAAATATTAATAACCCGACAGGTCGTATCAAATTTAAAGATATTCGCAAAATTAGCATTGGAATCTCGAAAAAGGATATTATGAGTTACAGATGTAAGAAGAAGAGCGCATTTTACAATTGCTTTGTTCTTATTATAAGGATGAAGGTTGCTGATTTGTTTAAAGAGTTCCACGTTAAAGTGTTTAATACCGGAAAACTTGAAATACCGGGTGTCCAAAATGAGGCCACTTTCCAAATGTTGCTCAACGAAGTAATACAAACATTGCAACCCTTTATTAAAGATAAGTGGTTGGCGTATAAGGAGAATTCCGAAGAAACTGTGCTAATCAATTCTAATTTCAACTGTGGGTTCTTTATCAATCGCGAAGAGTTATATGATATTTTGAAGATGAAATACAATATTCAATCAATATATGACCCATGCTCTTATCCTGGAATACAATGTAAGTTTTACTATAATCCAGATGTAGGAATACAGTGCGGAAGCCAAATTTCCGAAGAAAATAAATCGTTATATAAAAATATCAATGAGGTATCGTTTATGATATTTAGGACTGGCAGTGTTTTAATTGTCGGTAAATGTGATGAGAATGTGTTAATGATTATATACGAATTCCTTAAAGTTGTTCTTAATAATGAGTATAAAAATATATCTCAGAAAAACATTGAAAATATTGGGAGCAATATAAAGGACAAGAAAAAGAAGATCCGCAAGAAGAATATTACTATTAGTATTGACAATTAATTTAATAACCAACTTACAAACTTATCCGGAGTCTCTTTTAGTTTTTCTACCAGTTCATCGGTACATAATTTTTTTTCGCATTTTTTCAAATGACTCGGCTTCATTTTTTTCGTAAATTCTTGGACAATATCAAAAAAACAATCCATATTATCATCTATTATGAAGTAAAATTTATCCATTATGGCATTTAATAAAACAACATTTTCATTGTTTAAATTAGTTTTATTTATTTTTTTACATATCTTTTCAAAGTTTTCTATATAAATATCATTCTTTGTTACAATATCGCTTTGGATTATTTTATACACCAGCGTTTTGTATATGTTTATGTAACTGTTTATAATTGCTAATTGCTCATTTATTAATTTCGAATGCTCACAATTATTTTTGATTTCGCCATTTATTTCAAATATTGTTTTCTTATAAACATATAATGTTGCGTCACGTGACGACAACTGTAAAAACATCTTCTCGTCCTCCGATATTTGACCCACAAATTCAACATAAAAATAAAACGATTTTTGGCAATGAAAATACGTTAAGTCTATATTTTTCGTGTAATAAAAAATACTATTAAACACATTTGTTATTGTATCTAATCCTCGCGTTATAATAAATTTGGAAAAATTACTGTTTTTAACCTTTATATTTTCGGTAATAAATTTGAAATACTCAGCAATCAACATATAGTATTTTTCTGTAATCTCGCTTGTTGTATTATCTATTTTTTTCCTGTAGTTATCCAAATTTTGTAATGAAAAATTAGTGTCCTTATTTATTGTTGACGTTTTCATTTTTGTTTATATCATAGTATATTTTAAAATATTTAAATTAAAACATTTTTTTAATATAAGTATTTAAAGACTTTAAATCTAAAATTATATAAAATGTCAGAACAAAAACCGACCCCTACCCAAAAGACCGCTACTACCGGAGAAACCGGTTTGAACTACCGTCTACCTTCCGATGTGACTATGAAGCACGCCGCTAAGCTTGCTATCGTTGATGATAAGCCCATTTTGCTCGATTACTGGACTGCTTCCCTCGATAAGAAGGCGCTCATTGGAGCTAAAGAGGCGACCGGTGAGAAGCTCTTGGTTAAGAGCGAGGATGAGTATACGTCGACTATTGCGAAGTTCTACAAGTCTGGAACTGAGTATATTGTCATTACCGAAAACTCCATTTACATTGTGTCTAATGAGATTCCTACCAGAAAGATTTCTTAAATCTTAAACTATAAATTATTTTATATTATTAAAATTTTATTTAAAAATATAAAATTAATGCTTTCTTGACTTCTTATATCTGCTTGTTTTTCTTGATTTTCTTGTTTTCTTTGTCTTCTTTGTTTTTCTTGTCTTTCTTATTTTTCTATTTCTGCGTTTTTTAGCTCCACCAGTTTGGGTAGGATTATGATTATTATCATCCCCAAATACTACATTTATATATTGATTAGCATAATCTCGAATCATTTGTTCTTCTGCTTCAGTAAGTATTCTATTACCAATTCTCTCACTCACAAAATTAATAAAATCATTTATTCTATTTTCTGGTGAAAAATGTTCCGCATCGTCTCCTCTTTCTTCCATCCATTCTGCACCATACGTATTTAATGAATCTGTAGTTATGAAAGCTGGTTGTTGTATATTAAATGGTCCTCTTTGTCTTGTATCATTGGGATCTCGTCTAATATTATTAGCAGGCCATCCAAAATATGGTTGTCTTCCTATAACAATATCGTAAGTTCTGTCCATATTTGGGTTTATTATATGCGCAGGAACCCAATTATCATTTTGACGCGCTTGGACGTCTTGGCCTGGATGGTAATCAAATGGTCCGTAATATGGTTGATCCATTATATATATTATTTATAAAATATATAATGGATCAAATATATTATTTCTAAATTATATGTATATATAATGGGAAATGGTAGTAGCAATATTAATGTTTTTAGTAGAAATATTAATAATAGTAATATTAATAGATTAGTTATACAATATGTTGAAGATAGAAATAATCTGCCATCATGGTTACGGGGTATACCTATTGGTGACTGGGATGTATCTCGTGTTACAAATATGTATGCTCTATTTGCAAATTTAAACACTTTTAATGAACCATTGAATAATTGGAATGTATCTAATGTTACAACTATGTATCATATGTTTAATGGATGTACAAATTTTAATCAACCTTTGGATAACTGGAATGTGTCTAATGTTACAGATATGTTTGCTATGTTTTCTAGATGTACAAATTTTAATCAACCTTTGAATAACTGGAATGTATCTAATGTTAGAGAAATGTCAGGTATGTTTAGAAACTGTACAAATTTTAATCAACCTTTAAATGGGTGGAATGTATCTAATGTTATAGAAATGGAAAGAATGTTTCAAGGTTGTACAAGTTTTAATCAAGATTTAAGTAACTGGAATATAAATAGCGTTAGAAATGTAACCGATATGTTTAGTGGTTGTTTAAATTTTAATATAAATCCTAATTGGCAATTACATCGGTCTGCTCGTGGTTCTGCAAGTATGTTTGATAATACTCCTTTACAAGAAGGACGACAACAACCACAACAACAACAACAACCACGACGCGGAGTAGCATTTGAAATTCACAATGCTTTTCCAGAGTTAAACTTTAAGAAATTTATGACTATTATTACGAGAGATAATAATGGCGCATCTAATTTTAAAGATGCTACATACCCTCTTCAACCTTTAATTACTTATATTAATACTGATACAAGTACAACATTTGATGATACAGAAAAAACAGGTCTTACAAGTGATTTAAATGGACAAATTAAAATACTTTTAAATTCGTATTTATCAGGACATCCTGAAACTATAGGTAATGTAATGGAAATGATACAATTTGTTATGTCTCAAAATCCAGATTATAAAGACCCTTATATAAGATTTTTAACATTTGATTGTATGAATGCGTATAGACCAGGAGGTACTAGTTGTACCAAAGGAGTTTTTGAACGTGTATTTTTAATTAATAAATCTGTTTTAATACCCTTATGTAGCGATGACACATCTTCTTCAGCATCTTCATCAGCAAGCAGTTGTAAGCCAGTATATAGAGAATTATTGGGTTGCTTTTATCCTGATATGGATCTTAATGCGATTTTTGGTGAATGGTATGATATTAATAATTTGGAAGAAGGTTCAACAAGTCCATTAGCAAATGCTAGTGAAGAAGAGAGAAAAGAAGATTTCAGAAGGTTTGTTTTAAGTAAAGTACCACGAGCAGATCCTACAGCATTAAATAATTATATTGAGAAAAACAAAAATATATTCAAAACATTAATAATTGGTGGAAGAAAGAGAAGAAACAGTAAAAAAATAATAAAGAGAAGACAAAACAGTCGTAAACTTAAAACAATGAAGAAACAAAGAAAAGTAACTATAAAGCGTTTAAAAAGAAACGGTAGAAAAACGAAAGGAAGATAAAAATTATAAAATTATTAAAAATATAAAGCCATTTGTATTCCCTTTTGTTCGAAACCTGATTTAATATATACTCGTTGGATTTCTTCGGCGCAGTCCAATATTATCTTGTAACAATTTTTCTCTCTTGCTTCCTCTTTTAAAAGATCTAAAATATCTTGGCTTACATTGAAACCACGGTAAGTCTTTTTCACAACAATGTCTTCTATGTGGCCAACATTTTTGCCCCCGTGTATTATTTTTGGCTCTATAATTATTGTACCTGAACCCACAATTTTGAACCCGGCAAATGGTGGGTTTTCCAAAAAACAAATAATAATTGTTCCCATTTGGTTTATCTTTTGTATATTTTGTAAAAACGTCACTGTATTTAATTTAGACACTTCAGTCAGCTCAGATAACAACTCTAAATAACTGTCTTTAATTATTTCGATGTAATCAGGAAAACGTTCGATTAATACAGATAGTTTATTGAATTTAACGGTTGTTGTCATTATCCACTTTTATAATCCACTTTTAGAAAAAGTGGAGCAAAATAACTAATTCCAAATTTAATTACTTTTGCTCCACTTTTTTTAAAAGTGGATTATATATGTCGGCTTTTGGTTCAGGACCTTCAAATGGACAATTTTGGTATGGAAATACAACGAATTTCCCTGGATTTTTATATAAGAAAAACGTTGGCGTAGGTGGGCGTCGAAGTACAAAAATGGCACCCGGTGGCAATATTACTTGTAATAGCGCAACTGATTTGTATAATAAATATAAACCCGGAACAGGAGGTGTAGGGGCATCAAGTACTGCGAATCGTCGCGCTAAAAACCGTTTAGCAACAATTTGCGGTTCAAGTAATAAATGTTTCCCGTGTTATAACACTTTAGGGCAATACAGCAATTATACTCATAATCCTAATGGATTTGTTCCTTGCCCTGGAACTATAAACATTATTAGTAGTAGCGGTTCTGTTACACCTAGTCCAAGTCCAAGTGGAACATATACTGTTACTTATTTAGGTAATACAAATACTGGTGGGGCAGCACCTACAGATGGTTCATCTCCATACAATTCTGGTTCATCAGTTTCAATTTTAGGAGTAAATACTCTTGCCAAATCAGGATATCAATTTGCCGGATGGAATACAGCATCAGATGGCAGTGGAACAAACTATGTTGGTGGTGATACTTTTAATATCACACAAAATACAACTTTATATGCTAATTGGATAATTGGTGGTGTTAGATTAGTTTATAATGCTGGTACAAGTGGTTCTGGAACAGCACCATTAAGTTCAGGTACATATTATACTTCTTTTAGTACACAACCTATAGTTGGTAATACAGGTTCTTTTACAAATACAAATAGTTATACATTTGGTGGATGGAATACTGCTGCTAATGGTAGTGGTACTTATTACCCAGCTGGTTCAAATATTATAATGCCTGGTTCTGGAACAGTTACTTTATACGCTCAATGGATTAATCCTGCAACTACATATACTTTAACTTATAATGCTGGAACTGGCGGTTCTGGAACTCCTCCTGCTTCTCCAACGTCGTATAGTTCAAATTCTCCAGCAACTATATTAGGAAATACTGGACCTTATACAAATTCTGACCCAACTAAAATATTTTATGGTTGGAATACTGCTGCTGATGGCACGGGAATAAGTTATCCTGTTGGTTCAAATGTTACAATGAATGCTAATAAAACACTATACGCACAATGGGGTAGTACACCACTTCTTACAGTGACATATGACGCTAATGGAGCTACAGGTGGTTCAGTTCCAGCGGCTCCAACAAATTATCCAACTGGAGTTCAAGTGCCAATTTTAGGACAAGGTTCACTTACAAGATCAGGATACACATTTTTAGGATGGAATGGTTCCGCAACAGGTGCTGGTTCTCTCTATTCGCCAGGATATACATTTACATCAAAAACAGCGACATTATATGCTCAATGGGCACCAGGTTCACCTGTTAAAGCTTGTAGCGGTAGTGGTTCTAGTGTTTTTACTTTTATTTTTCCATTTGCTCTAGTTATCGCAAGCACCAATACGATTACAATATATACTACTGCTCTTTTTGGTACAACTACTACAAACTATGGTTCTGGATTAGCTCCTGAAGGAATAATATCACTTACAAGCAAAACAGTAATAACATCGGCAACTATAACAATCAATACTAATACAAGTTATCTAAATACATTTTATGATTATAATTATGCTTATACTATAACAAATGGTTCAGGTGTTACTTATTGGCCTTCTGGGGAAACAATATTAAGTATAACATTTCCCACATTTACGAATAATCCAGCCCTTACTCCGCCAACATATAATAATAGTAGTCCGGTAACATATCGTTTATCAACTCGTAACTGTAATAATGGTTGTGGCTTGCAATCCATAGCAGGGGGTGGTGTTATTTCCCCTGTAACTTATAATCTCTGTTTCTTTAATCAAGGAGTAACACTAAATTACTCTGGCGGAAGCAATACAGTATTTGTAGCATCTCCAACTAATTCATTTTATAGCACCAATGGTGGTGCTACACCAGTTGTTTATAGTCAGACGCCAAATTCTCTATATCCATATAATTATGGCTCTCTTACACCACGTTCAAGTGCGGCTCTAACAAGTATGACAATTATACCATCAACTGCTTCAGAGTATATATATCCACCAATGCCCAACTATACTGTTCAATATGATGGAAATGGTGCTACAGGCGGTACTATACCAGCACCGCTATATTTTGCGCCATATACAGGAACAGCATTCCCTTATACAGTTCCTGGAAATACAAGTTCTTTGACAAAACCAGGACTTACATTCAAAGGATGGAATACAGCAGCTGATGGTTCTGGAACAAATTATGGACCAAATACTCCAGCACCCCTTAACCCAGCAAATAACACAACATATGCTGGTGGAGCAAGTCTTATATTATATGCTGTATGGGCTTAAAAATATTTTTCCAATACAATTTTTATTATATAAATTTTACTTTTTACTTTGATTAAACTTTTGCTTTTGCTCCACTTTTTTTAAAAGTGGATATATATATAAATGTCAGCCTTTGGTTCAGGACCTTCAAATGGACAATTTTGGTATGGAAGCCAAACAAATTTCCCTGGATTTTTATATAAGAAAAACGTTGGCGTAGGTGGGCGTCGAAGCACAAAAATGAATCCCGGTGGTGGAATTACGTGTAATAGCGCAACTGATTTGTATAATAAATATAAACCCGGCGGCGGAGGTGTAGGAGCATCTTCAACGGCAAATCGTCGTGCTAAAAATCGTTTAGCATCTGTTTGCGGTTCTAATAATAAATGTTTTCCATGTTATAACACTTTAGGGCAATACAGTAACTATACTCATAATCCGAATGGATTTGTTCCATGCCCTGGAACCATAAATGTTAGTAGTGGTAGTTCACCTACACCTGGTCCTAGTCCAAGTGGAACATATACTGTTACGTATTTAGGTAATACGAATACTGGTGGAACAGCACCTACAGATGGGTCATCACCTTACAATTCTGGCACATCTGTTTCAATTTTAGGAAATTCCGGAACACTTGCGAGAACAGGATATCAATTTGGAGGTTGGAATACAGCAGCAGATGGCAGTGGAACAAACTATGTTGGCGGTGATACTTTTAATATTACACAAAATACAACTTTGTATGCGAATTGGATAATAGGCGGCGTGCGTTTACTTTATGATCCTGGAACAGGAGGTTCAGGAACGCCGCCACCAAGTTCAGGAACAACTTATCCTACTTTTAGCACACAGCCTGTAGTGGATAATACAGGAACTTTTACAAGATCAGGTTTTACATTTGCTGGTTGGAATACT
>Ga0164292_10003514_pt1 | contig 12783 bp, 16 predicted proteins | sample GEODES117metaG_FD_111486 | JGI IMG/M metagenome (GOLD analysis project Ga0164292, IMG submission 111486) | Eutrophic lake water microbial communities from Lake Mendota, Wisconsin, USA - GEODES117 metaG | ecosystem: Environmental > Aquatic > Freshwater > Lake | place: USA: Lake Mendota... | reverse complement strand
CCTGGGTCAATCCTTGCCCGCTGCCGTGGGATCCTGAGGAGGCAGAGTTAGCCAGACTACGAGCTGATGCTAAGCGGGAACTAGCTGAGCGTAAGGCAGCGAGCGAGTGCCCTTACAGTCCGTACGAGATGGCGTACAAAGCGCACGCTTAACTACCGGGGAAGCCTCTAACATATCTAACACCCGTAGTACATTACTACCGGTGCTAGCAGTTGCAAAAGCTTTTTTTCAGCCAGGCCAGGCTGGCCAAGGGTTCCAAATTCTTTTTGGGGGGTGTGTCGCTTTTTTTAAAAAATTGGACACACCCCCTAAAAACATTTTACCCCCTTGCGGCAAACGCTAGGATTCCTTTTCCAGTGTATTAGTAGGTATAGACCCGGTAGTAGTATCTAAACACCAAACTCCCTTTTATAAGCAGCAAGATTAGACCTCATATTCTTAGACTCTCCCCAAAGCAGATAGTATGACAAGAACCCAGCTCTGGTAGGATCATTTGTCTTTAGATCCTTCGCATGTCTCTCTCTGTACCTTGCTCTTGCTTCCTTATCCCCGGTGATCGTGTAATCATTCATCTTAGCTGCACCAAAGTCCGTATGCTTGCGTCTGCCCGTATCTGACTCAAACACAGCACGCCACTTTTTCTCTGGATTGGGGGATGTGATAACCTCGACGAGCTTCATTCTACTTAGTCAAAGGTTACTTCAAACGATACACTCTCTTTTACATCTGTCTCTAACATTTGCTTCTTGTGTTTGATACCTTGTAGCGGGTGCGGCAAGCCTTTACACACCTCATCACCCCTCTTAAAGACATACTTACCGTCTTCATTCTGTACGACTGACGGGGGAGGCAGCGGCTTGAGCAAGCGGTGCTGTATGTTATAGAACACAAGCGAGAACCGCCGCCCTTCGAACGGTTCGACGGAGTGCAGAGTGGCTTTGAAATCCGCAACGATTCCCCGGTGCTTTATATCATATACGCCAGCGCCATCCCCTTCGTGTAACCGTAGCTCTCCGCCTGTATAGTCACCGAATGCAACAACGAGTGAGTCCCCGGTGTTCCCCTTGTCCCGGTGTGGCGCTGCCCTATATGAATCATTAACTGTGATGCTTGAGAACGGGAAGGGAACGTATGCTGCACCAAACTCTAAGAGCAGCTTGTACAGGTGCGGCCTCGCCCAGCAGAGCCTGCAGTAGTCCGGAGGCAGGCACCGACGGTTGACCACGCCGAACGTTTGCGATCGCCCTACACCTGCAACGTTGCGGAATGGGTTAACGAGTAATCGCTGTCTCAGAAGTTCAGTGTGAATGTCTGAGAACGCATTAGCGGGAATATCTATTAACTTCATTATCTACTCGTCTAGAGAATATTTAGCTCTGAGGAATAGGCGCTTCTAATTCAGAAACTGCTTTGTAAAAAAATTTAACATCTTTTTCAATCCCTATTGCTTTGTGACCTAAATTCTTAGCAACTACACACGACGTAAATGAACCTGCTGTAGGGTCTAAAATAGTCGCATTAGGGGGACAATACCTTTTAATTAGCCACTCATATAATTCGTAAGGTTTTTGTGTAGGGTGCCCTCCTTTGGTCTTCTTGTTTGCTACTTCAACAACTGTTTTAACACATCTTTTTCCTTCTATAGTTGTACCTGTATTGGGCAAGTCATTAATTGGTAAAAATGACGCCTTACTTCTCCCACCACCTCCTTTAGGATAATTACCTTCTAAATCAATTCGATTATAAAACGCCCCCTTCTTACAAAATACATATATCATCTCGTGACTCCTCATCGGCATTTTATTAGCACACAAGAACCCAACAGCATTAGACTTAGACCATACTAAGTCATATCTAAACCAACTAGGATTAGATGCTATAAGCTCGGCACCATATCGGGTAGAGCAAAACATTAAAACTGGTGCGTGGTCGTTTTTCGCAAGGCGTTTAACTTCAATCCAAAACTTTTCTAAATCAATTTTAATATCCCAAGTGCATCCGTTTGTATTACCACTCCAGCACTTTTTATCTTCTGCTGTCTTTCCTATTGCCCTACCGCTCAAACAGCCGTAAGGCAAATCACAAATAAAACAATCAATAGATTTAGAAGTTAATTTACCCATCACTTCTAAACAATCACCATTCCAATAAGCAACGCTCATTCATTATCTACTCGTCTAGAGAATATTTAGCCTTAAGGGTTGGGCATTTGCATGCGTGTAGGTACTTGACGACCTCGGCTTTAGTTTCAGTCCCATCCAACTTATCCTTTAACATCTCGCATCCGGACGCCTCGACCGCCTTTAAGATGTCATCCTTGCTTGCTTCGCTCACTCTTGTTCTTCCTCCTCCGACTCCAGCAGCCGCATCAGCTGCGCTAGCTTGCTTTCCTTTTTTTTTAGATCCGCCTTAGGTGCAGCCTTCGCCGCCTTCGCCGCCTTTGCTGCAACCTTAGGCGCCGGACGCACCAACGCCTTCGGCATCTGCTTCTTTGCACGCTCAGGCTCGACCGGGAACTCCGACGCCTTCGCCTCCCGAATGCTCTCGACGCTTGACACCTGCCTGGGCACCTTGACGTTGCTATAAGAGGCAACAGCCGGAGTCTCCTCACGCATTTCACGAAGGCGATTGAGTTCGGTGCTGATGTCGCCCTTACGCATGCGGCTCACAGGCTTGACGTAATCCTTTCGCAGTGCACGCAGTTCCTCACGCATACTTTTAAGGTCGCTCATCCCGTATATTTTGACACTACATATTTTGCAGGTCGGAAGAAGCGTCTGATTTTAAGTTCCGAGAGTCTGCCAAACAATCGTATGCGAACCTCCGCCGCCGTTTGCCCAATACACTTCTATATTTGAAGTGTCAGTCTTAACCACAGACACCTGTGCTGGGTTACTATCTTCCATACACGCAAACGCTACAAAAGTGTTTACTGCTGTGTAAGCAGCGGGCAAAGTTACTGTTGTATTACCAGAGCCACCAGAGGAACTAAAATCTCCGTATTGTATCACTGGCTGTGGAACACCCACTCCATCTAAGCGTCTGCTCACACTGCCAGAGAAGTAAGTATTTTGGACTGTGTTGATGGTGGAGAACGCTGTTGTCGTGATATTGCCTGCGGCATTAATATCTATAACTCCATTAGTATCTCCTACCTGGGCTATAAATACTGATGTAGAAAGTAAGGCTACAGATGTATAGTTAGTAGATAAATCTCCAGCCACTAAACCAACAATCTCTGATGCTGCTACATTAACATTAATAGATGAAACTGTCACGGTGCTTGTAGTGTCGGTGATTACAAATCCGTTCATATTGAGAGCAGATGTCGCTGTAGAGACCCAGCCTCCACCACTTGGAGGATAGGCCGCTCCGTTGATTGAACTTACAGTAATATTCCCAGTAAAGACAGTCTCTGAGACAGTGTTGATGGTGGAGGCTGCTGAAGTCTGAATATTTACTCCTGCTGTTACTTCAATAGTGCTAACTGAGTTTTGAACTAAGTTGCCTGTTGGAAAAATACCATAATAACTGGCTCCGCCTTTTAGTGTTGTGTATTGGCCAGCGTTACCTTCTATATCTAAATTGGCAGTTCCTGCGGTTACAAATTGTTGTCCGCCTTGAAAAGCAAGATTATTAACGCCGACAATATTATTAGTCGCCATATTCAGCTGAGTAGTCGCTGTAGAGACCCAGCCGCCGCCACCGCTTGGAGGATAGGCCGCTCCGTTGATAGACGAGACAAAGAGGTTGGTAGTGGATGCGTTCGTAGCAAAGAGGTTGGTGAAGCTGCTCACAGAGACACCACCGCCGCCTGGAACATAAGGTGCACCGTTGATAGTGCTAAGCTGCACGTTAGTAGTAGACATGCCGAGACCAACGTTCAAAGTTTTACTAACATAAGTGTCACCTGTTAGATTTATAGAAAAAACTGGATTGTTGGCGCACTGTATGTTGATGTTGCCGCCGCCTCCACCTGTAGTAAAGGACTGGATGTTGATATTACTGGACGCATACAAGTTCAGATTGTTAGGCTGTGGATCCTCGTTTTCATCTGTTGTTAAGTTGGCGTTGATTGTCAGGTCTGGGTGCGAGATGTAGACTGTGCTGGGGGGATTTATATTGATGTTGCGGGTGTAAATTTGATCGACAGATGTAGTTCCTGTGCTGATATTAGAGACCAGAAGGTTAAGGGCGCTAATCGTGCTGAAGTTGCGGATCCGACCATTCACATTACCACCATCTATAACTGGATTGGTTGTCATTCCAAGATAAGCACAATCGTCAATCGTAACATTACTTCCACCTGCACCTGATATGGCCAGCGTGTATCCTGCCGCTGGGTAGAGATGATCTATATATAGACCATTTAGAACTTTTGTTCCGTTGTCGCCTCTCAGATAGACTGTGCCTGGGAATGATGTAAGAGCAGGTGATAGACCAGCAGTAAGGGACAAACATGTCAGAGCAGAGTAGAAGGAGCAGCCGTACAGACCTGTCGCTGGGCTTGTAAGACCAGAGTAGGCCAAGATAGACCCCGCTGACTCTGTGATGAGGCCTGGGAACAGTCCCTTGGAGTAAGCTGTGAGATGGATTGCGCCAGGTGCGAATGCGTCAGTGACTGCAACGAGAGGAAAGATAGGGCTGGGTCCTTGGAACGCTTGGATTCTAACCTCCCCTCCGTAAGGCGTAAGAGGAACAACAGGAAGATTTGGACAGTTGCCCTCTGCTACGATATTAACCAGCGAGAGCGGGATGGGGTATGCTGCAAGTGCGTTTCGCTTTGCTTCGATATTGATTACACTCGAACCTCCGTTAGAAGTCGCAAGACTGATTGAGTTGTTTGTTAAAATAGACCCCCCAGCGTTTGCTGTAATACCAACAGTAGCAGAACCCAAGAGATTTAGAGCTCCAGCGTTTATCTGCCCGCAGTTGTCTAAGTTTGTATTGTTAAAGTTGTTGGGGCCGCTGCTGTTGATACCTGTAAGAAAGTTGGGTCTGGTGCCGCTGAAGTTGCCTCCGTTGGTCACTGTGATTGTCTGTGTGGTCGTCGCACCATTAACCGTAATAGATGACACTAAAAGATTTGGATTGTCTACAGGAAAGATGACTGACCCTGCTGTAATCGTCGAGACATTTATCGTGCTGTAGTTGCCTGAGTTGGCGGTGATAGCTCCAGCCAAAAGAGTCGCAGAGCTAAGGAGGTTGGTGGTGATGCTTCCTACTGCAGCGTTACCACCCAACAGCGTGGAGGCGTTGACTGTACCCGTTGAGATAAGGTTAGCCTTCAGGCTAGCTGTACTGACAGAGGCTGCCCGTAGGAGTCCAGTTGCCTGGAATGTATTGGTGAGGATGTTGCTTGTGTTAGTGATGTTTCCAGTGTTAAGAGTAGTGAACCCTCCTATTACACCAGACAAAGAGTTCGTAGCCATCAGATTGACGCAATTAATATCTTTCGCATCTTTAATATCGTTATTGTCACAGTCTATCGTCGAGATTGCCGGCGTATATGCCCAGTCTGCGATCGACGAAAGGTTACTGAGCGTGGCGATAGGCGCTCCGTTGAGGAGCAGCGTTGCACCAAACCCAGACCCCCCAGTGTCTAACGTGTTGCCGTCAAGCGTGATGCTTGTTGTGCTTATTGACGACAGATAAGCCATCCCGCACGAGATCAAATCTACGTTTAGTTGCGCCATACTTAGTGACGATATAGAGGAGACTCCAATCGTGCTGAAGATTGCAATATTTCCTCTAACATTTTTAATGCTTACAGTACTTGGTCCCAAGGGGTAATAAAGCGGCTCTAATGTGTTGAGCCATACACCTTGCGGCAAAGACGCCATCTAATAAGAGAGGGGTTTAGTTTAGCTGTTCACAGAGTGGGGGGAACCCGGACACATCAGCAGGAGCATGTAGTAGATACTCTATTTTCTTAGCGCACGAATCACACGGCAGCTCTGCGATCTGTTTGATGCGGCCGTTCTCCCAGCATAAGCTGTTCTTTCTTAACTCTTCATCTGTAACCCAGTCGAACACCTTGTGAGTCCCTGTGTGAGTCGAGAGTTTGAAGGTACTGATTGCCTGATGATAGGCTTTAGCATCATCAATCATCTTTAAGATCCTCTCCTTAGTTGCCGGGACGTTAAGGAGATGTTCTTGTTCTGCGTTCATATACTCTACCAGAGATTTTAGTCGAGCAGTGTAATCGTAAGGCCACCGTTGGTAAAGTTTCCTGCAGTGGTAGGATTGATGGTAAGCTGTAGAGAGCTGTTGGGAGTAAATCCGGTCGAACCACGCCACATGTATAGATACAGGCCGCCATCCGTTCCTGTTGCAGTCACAACGCCTTGAATAATCTTCACCTCAAACTGGCCGGTCGTGTGTGTGGAGACCGTGTCAAACGAAATTGGCCAGGTCTGGCCTGATGCTGAGCCGAGCGAAGCAGACAGGTAGAGAACACCATCTGTTGAGCCAATCTGACCCGTGACAGGAACACTCAGCATATACCTCTTTCCAGTCACAAGCGTGTAGAGGCCGCTCGCAACACCTGCAACCTGCTGAGGGCTTGTCTGGGGAGTAGCGTTAGAGGTGCTGAAGCTGTAAGTGTTGCTTGCGTCAATAATTGTGCCGCCCGTTGCGTTGGCGTTGACTCCGTTAATGCTTGACACGCTCAGCGTCGAGATAGAGCCTGCAAGGTTCTGTAGAGTAGAGAACTGTCCGAGATTCATATTCAACGTGCCTCCGGTGCCGCCCGCCGTCGTGTAGGTAATGCTGCTCAGGGCGGTGAACTGTGCCCAGTTGGCGATAGAACTCGTAAGGGTCTGTGCAGACGCAACGGCGACACCGTTGATGAGGAGCGTACCACCACCAGAGTTTGTCGCATCCAGCGTCTGACCGTCAAGAGTGATGCGATCTGTTGTCATACTCGAGATGGTACCCGCCAGAATCGACCCGTTGTTCCCGAGGTAAAGCGGCGTAGTGCTATTAAGAAACGTGCCGATCGGAAGCGTGGCCATTATACTGTAGACACAGGTTTAAAGCCTTAAGGTTCAATCTTAGAGCGGTATATAGTTCCAGCAAGGTTGTCGATCAAAAGAAAGTGGTGATCTTCGGTGATTGTCTTGTACCACTCAATTTTTTTATCGTAGTTCCACCCTTGCGGCAGATAGCCTCGCAGGAAGGTCTTAATTGTTTTCTCGATCGCTTCCGTATTGTTAAGCTTAAAGAGCATTACAAAGTTAATATTGCTACGGCATGTCGGGTTAAGCATCCCGAGGTTCTGACAGCACACGATCGAACTCAGACCGGAGTTGCGATAGATGGTTGTGAGTTTGAGAAGCTCCTTGTCCGACCGGACGAGCGGGCAGTCGTCAATAATCGACAAGAAGGGGTAGTGATTATCTATTTCCTTGTTGATTGCGTACATATCGTGGATGATCTCGGGGATGTAGCAAGATGACTTAGCAATATGAGGATAGTTCATTTCTTTGTAGGCGTTTGCATTTACACTCTGCGAGAACAGAACTCCGACCGACTTCTTGAAGTATGTGTCTAAGATGTGCTGCAGGGCGGTAGACTTTCCCGAGCGGGTCGATCCAACCATTAAAATACTACAACCTCCGGTCTTAGTGTCGGGCATCACAAGCTTAAACGGCTTTGTTGGTATGTTAACACGTTTGAACTCCTTCGTTACTTCAGATGTCATCTTATCTACTAAACATTTTTATTTATCATATAGTAAATGGACAGTGCTGCTCGTGACTTTATTGCAAGTGGCCGTCGCCTCATATACGATACGAAGACACCAAAGCCGTCAAGTGTAGGCGTATCAAAGGCAGTCAAGGATCAAGCGCTTGGGAATGAAGAAAAAAACCCTCACAAGCGATTCGTCAAGTATTGTATCGACACGAAGCCTAAGATTCCCGAGATGATAAAGGAGTTCGAGAAATTTATAGAGGCGGAAGAAGCTAAGCTTTAAAGGTTAAACTTAAGTTAAAGTTTGTCACCCACACGGTCGATAAACATTCCGGCATAAGGCACTTGGCCGTAGTGTGCGGACGGCATGCGTGTCTTTCCCGGAGGCCCCACAATATTCCGGTCAGTGTTCTGGTGAACTGCAGAGGCACTCATATAAACGCTCGAGTGGAGCGGCGAAAGCTTTGTGTCTACAACGAGGCCACCGAGCGTCTTAGTTACCGGCTCAATCCGAGTAGCACCGATAACTCCGGGCAGCGTCTCACGAGGTGCGCCCGCTCCAGACATCATCCGGGTGGGGGGAGATTTGTTGAGGAGGGTGGTGTTCATTCTACTTCTAACAAGTTAAAACATTTTCCTTTAATATAATGGCGTCCGCTACCTCTGTACAGGATATGGTTAGGCCGTCAGAGTGCACAGACATCTACTACTACGACGGGGCGACGAATATGAAGCAGTGCTTCGCCACGACGCAGAACACGAAATACCAGCAGGCGTTCCAGTCGAAGGGCGCAGGCCAGCAGGTGTTCACGATCCCCCCGCAGAACGGCATCCAGGACGTCTTCGTGAATATGAGTGTAGTGGTTCCGGCCGTGGCGAACTGCTCGCTGATTGGAGGCTGGGCGTACCAACTTATTGACCAGGTGTCATTTCGCTACGGGGGCAGCTCGCAGTTTTTCATCACGGGCGATCAGCTGCTCCAGAACGCCCTCCGCAAGCAGCCGTCCCGTGCGACGGCGGATGACGTGTTCAATATCGGCGGCAATCCGGTGACCAGCTCTGCGGGTGGTGCGCAGACGGTTGAGGCAACGGTCGTCCTGACGCTGCCGCACAACAGTGTCTCGTCTGGCGTCGGCAAGCCGCACCCGCTCCCGACGGACTGCCTTACGCAGCAAGTGCAGATCACGTTAGTCCTGAAGAGTGCAGCGGCGGCGTTCTGGGGTGCGGGTGTGGCCTCTGCCCCGACAGAGCTTGCGTCCGGAACGTTCATCCTCCAGCAGGTGATGCTGAACAACCAGGGCGACGCCCTCGCCCGTCGTGTCAATATGGCCGACAACGCCTACGCCTTCCCGTGTGAGTTCGTCCAGCAGAAGCAGGTGATCTCCCTCGCCAACCAGGCGGATGCGCAGGGCGTCACGCTCACGGGCTTCCGCTCCGGAGAGGTCAAGGCGATCCACATCTGGCTCACGGACACAGACGATACTCCGGCCAACCAGTCGACGAATGACCCCTTTTACTGGTACCTGCCGAAGTCCGTCGAGATGTTATACGCCGGAGAGAAGTTTGCGGTCTTCAAGGCTGGATCAGTTGCTCAGCTTGTGAACCTCGTAAACGGCAACAAGGCTCCGGCGTTTGACCTTATCAGCACGGGCAACGCCGGCAACGGCTACGGCACTGGATCAGTTGCCGCTGGACAGGCGCTGCTCTCCAAGTGGGTCGAGCTGCCGTTCGCCCAGACGTTCGTGGACGAGGACTCTCACTATATGCTGGTGCACGGCAAGGCCATCACGAATGGAATTATCAATCTTGATATCCAGACCCCGACGGCGCAGTCGACCTGGAAGCTGAACGTTTCATACATCTACAACTCGACCCTCCTCTTCAGTCAGGGAACATGCGATTACGTCTTCTAAACAAAATCTGCTGGTGTTATTTAATAACATATACAGATTTAAACTTCCGAGACCAACAGTGTCATCATCCACTTTGTGCCGACAGGTGAAGCAACAACATAAGGCGTCGTTTGACCGTTTGCATACATCCGGAAGGTGACGTTACCGACGGGCTGATTGTTGTTCCACTTTATCTGTTTGGGGAAGGCATACGATCTCCGGCAAATGAAAGGCGTGTATCCCATTTCTACAGGAAAACCGTATACGTCAGGAATAACTGGTGTGTCCCACGACATGTACCAGCGAACCAAGACGTCTCCAACGATTGAACCGGTAGACGCATCCTTGAGATCTTGATTGTATGTGAGATCGTTACACGTTATATCTAAATAGCGAATGCGATTGAGGCTCGGGTTAAGAGTGTGCGACGTCGACGAAGCAATAGAAATACCAAGCTGTGTAGCCAAGTCGTTAACACCCAGTGTCACACTAAATGCTCCGGTCGAAGCCAGGCGACAGTTTGCTCCGACACCTGATACGTTAAGACCTGTGATGACACCTGAGCAATCGGTTACAATTCGATCTAACACGTCGGCAACCGTATAGAGGCCATCTGGAAGTGTAGACGTAACAGAAGTGGGTCCCGAAGTCAGAACTAATGTAATGGTATTGTTTCCTAATGCAGCGCTGATGTTCGGCTCATTCCAGTCCATTACAACTTCTGTAACCGCTAAACGTGTGAAGAAGCCGTTGAGCAAAGCTGCAGGCTTTGTAATCGTAAAGTTTGCGGCATTTGGTAAAAATGTCACAGGGCTTTGACCGTTGTCCGAGTCAATCAGAAAGTTTGCCGTTGAGGGCATCCGGATATTTACACCATTAGCGCTCATCTACTTAGTTGGCGTAAATATTTGGGAACAAGCTCAGCATTTTGATTCGCATATATAAAGACGTGCGCTCATCAACATCTGGACTGCGGTGATAGACATCCCGCTCCCGATATCCTGGCGTGAGAGCGAGGCGCATATGTTCAACACGTGCTGCAACGCCGGGTCTGTACTTTGTTGTCAGCGCAGGCGCACCAATAGGTCCCGTCGTCTCAGGCGCCTCCTTGACAGACAGGTCTGTGAAGGCTGTCTGAATGCGGGCAGTCTCTGCCTCTGGGCGGTTCGTGTCAGCTGTAAGAATAAAAGCGGAAGCCGGTAAGAGGCCGGAGGGTGTACGAGGCACGGGAGGAGGCACAGAGCGTGAAGCAGAATCAAAACGTATGAACGGGCTTAACATTTTAGCTTCAGCTGCTGTCGGGGTCATATCTTTCTTGAGAGGTGCAGGCGTAGGGGTAGGTTTAGGTTGTAAGAACCGTCTCATCATATTAATTTCAGCCGCTGTCGGGAGCGGAGCTGGCTTGCGGCGGGGCGGCATCTACTTTAGGTTGGCTATTTGTGTCCGGTGTTGCAGGCATTTCTCTTACAGCAAGACCTACTTCCAGCTTACGGCCACAGCAGTCAGAGACCAGGCGCCTCTCGTTAACCAATTTAAAAACACGGTATAGTAAAAATAAAACCGCAACTGTACCTGATGACATGCCGACGGTCTGAAGCGAGAGAAAACCATCCATCTACTTTGCACGGCCATCTTTAACAGCCGCCTCTAATATCCGCATCTGCGCCTGTGCCTTTTCAAATGAAATAGGTACCGTCGAATAGTGACGGCCTGTCTTAGTGTTGACTACGATTGCTTTGCCTTTGAACTTGTGTCCGTCGGAACCAAGTTCTAAGTGAAACGGCATTCTATTTAAGCTTTAGCTTTGCCGGCCTCGAGCCGTGCCTTCTCGGCAGGCCACGCTGCCTTACTAAACTCATTCGACTTTTGAAAGAGGTGGTAGTACGCTGTCTTCACGCCGCCTTCCGACCGGTACTCTTCCGGCAGCACATACATCACCGCCGACAGCCAGACACGCTGCTCCTGCAGCGTCTTAGACTGCTCCTCGATAAACTGGGCGGCTTGCTTCTGGTGTGCGATTAGCTGCTCGACTGTATCCCAGCCGGGACCCTTTGCGAACCGGTTAAGGTATGACTTGTAGACCTTTGCTGTACTGGGGGCGATCTCCTTCACCTTGTCGGGTAGGTGAAAACCAACGACTGACATTTCTACTACCGGGGGATGTTTTAATTTCGGCAAAATCAAACGCACCTAGTAGATGGAACACCCCAAGTATTGCCTGGACTGGATCAGTCCGCCGAGCGCCAACATATCAACGGTCAGAGCGCTGGCGAGAGAGTTGTTAGAGGCCGGTGACTCTCTTAACAGTTTCCAGGCATTCTTTGTAGCCGAGCGCATCAAGGAGTGGGCTGCTCGGAAGGGGGCGACGGAACACGGTCACGGAGCTCGTATAACACCTTCCGCTTTAAAACCAGCTTCCTATTTAGCTGAAGCTCAGCCCACCCCTTGCGTTCCGTTAAACGAACTAAGTCAGGGTACTGTTCGGCAAGAGCAGTTGCAGCTTCAAGCTCAAGAAGCTTTGTCCGAATGCTCGACAGTCCTCCGGGCTCGGTGCGAAGGTTCTGAACTGGAGCTAAGTAATGAATCAAGACAAAGCCTCCGTCACGATAATTAAAGAAAAGACTACGTTCCCAGTCTTGTTTAATTGGCTTTGACAACGTGAACGTCTTGTCGTTGATAATACCAAAGCAGCAGCCGTAGGCAAATGAAGCACCGAATGTTATCTTTGGAGACATCCAAGGGCGACAGTTTACAGGGTATATCCCAACGAGGCGAGTGTTTGATTGTCTTGCATAATGAAACCCTCGAGCAAACTCTTCTGTCAGATTCCACTTTTCACCTTTAAATAGATGAAGGATGTCCTTCAAATCGTCATCACACATCACCAGTTCCTCGCCATCAGTAAAGTAATCTCGCACAGTGTTACGGGAATTCGTAAGGCCGACCGGACAGCGTACGAGTGTATAGCCTTCTTCTGTCAGCTTGCTATAGGGTTCAAAGTCATCATCATTCGCTGCGCCAACAAAGATAAACACTTGGTGATTCGGAATGTTGTGCCTTGTAAATAAAGAGAGGGTGCGAGCTTTGATAAGATGCGCACGGTGATAACTACAAATAACGTAGTGCATTCTATCCCCCACACAGAGAAAAACTAAAGCCCACAGCTCCAAACAATACCAATACTTAACAGGGGGGG
>Ga0164292_10003508_pt1 | contig 12792 bp, 13 predicted proteins | sample GEODES117metaG_FD_111486 | JGI IMG/M metagenome (GOLD analysis project Ga0164292, IMG submission 111486) | Eutrophic lake water microbial communities from Lake Mendota, Wisconsin, USA - GEODES117 metaG | ecosystem: Environmental > Aquatic > Freshwater > Lake | place: USA: Lake Mendota... | reverse complement strand
GGGTCGCTGCACCACTGGCTCCAGCTGCCGGCAAACAGCGGCGCGCGGCCGAGGCCGGCGATCTCCATGGCCAGCAGGTTGACGTTGGCGCTGACGCCGCTGCCGCACTGGTGCACGACGCTGGCCGGGTCGCGCTGGCCCAGCAAGGCTTGGAATTCCTGACGCAGTTGCTCGGCCGGCTTGAAGCGACCATCGGGCAGCATGTTCAGGCCCAAAGGGCGGTTCAGCGCACCCGGGATGTGTCCGGCCACCGGATCGAGCGGTTCGACTTCGCCGCGATACCGCGCTTGAGCACGCGCATCGATCAGGGTTTGGCCAGACTGCCCCAGGCCCTGCGCGACTTGCTCGACCGTGAGCAGCCGTGCCTTTGATGCCGTGGGTTTGAAGGGTGGATTGGCCGGGACAGCCGCCGGCCCGGTTCCGCTTTCGGTCGCGCCACCGATGCCCTGCCAGGCGGCCAGCCCGCCATCGAGCACGGCCACGGCTTCATGCCCCACCCACTTGAGCATCCACCACAGCCGACCGCAAAAACTGCTGCTTTGGCGGTCGTAGACCACAACCTGTGTTTGGGCATTGACGCCGACGCTGGTGAGCCACTGGGCAAATTGTTCGGGCGTGGGCAACGGGTGACGGCCGCCGCTGGGCGTCGCAGCGCCGGCTCGCTTGTCGCTCAGTGCGGTGTCGAGGTCGGCATACTGCGCACCGGCGATGTGCAGCGTCTCATACTGCTCGCGCCCGGCTTTGGGCTGCGTCAGCTCGAAGCTGCAGTCAAAGACTTGCAAGGCGCTGCCCTGCTGCATGAGTGGGCGCAGCTCTTCGGCGGTGATCAGTGTGGTGTACATGGTGTAGCTCTTCAGGGGTCTCAGGTCGGGGCGCCCTTGGGCTTGTTGCGCAAGATGGTGGCCAGCACGCCGCTGGCGGTGATGAGCACCATGCCCAGCCAACCGATGAGCGGGATTAGGTCGCCAAACAGCAGCAGGCTGTAGAAGGCGCCGAAAACAATCCCACTGTACTGCAGGTTGGCCACCACCAGCGTCGCGCCTTGTCGGTAGGCGCGGGTCATGCACCACTGCCCGATGGTGGCCAGCACGCCCATGGGTGCCAGCCACAGTGCAGCGCCCGTGCCCAGGCTGGAGAAGTCCAGCACGGCGCTGGCCAATGCGCCAAAGGCCGCGCAGGCCAGTCCGAAAAAGAGCACCGTGCGCTCGTCGGGCTCGCCCATGCGGCCCAGTGCGGTCACCTGCAAATAGGCCAGCGCCGAGAGCAAGCCCGACATCAGGCCGATCAGCCCGGCAAACAGCTGCTGCTGCTCCAGCGTCGGCCGCAGCACCATGACCACGCCGACAAAGCCGGCCAGCACGGTCAGCATGAGCGGGCCTTGCCCGGATGCGCGTGATCGGCCCAGCAGCAATTGACTGCCGATCACAAAGGCGCCCACCCAGACGCTGCTCATGTAGTTCAAGGTCATTGCGGTGGCCAGTGGCAAGGCTGCAATGGCCACGTACCATGCCGTCAGGGAGACCACGCCTGTGACGCTGCGCCACGCATGGGCCGCTGGCACCTGGGTGCGCCAGGTCACCCCGCGCAGGCGCAAGGCAGCCGCCATGATGAGCGCGCTGATCACGCCGCGGTAGAACACCAGTTCGGCCGCATGGAAATGCTCGCTGGCGTACTTGACACACACGCCCATGGTGGCAAACGCCAGGGAGCCCAGCAGCATCCACAAAGCGCCCCGCGACGAGGCGCCTGGCGTGTCGCCGATCAAATGCTCTGGGTGGTCTTGGTGGCGCCCATTTCGCGCCGGTACCACTCGTGAAAGTGCTGCATGCCGTCTTCCATGGGGCTCTGGTAAGGACCGAACTCATCGTCGCCGCGCTCGAGCAGGGCCAGACGGCCGGCATCCATGCGCTGCGCGATTTCGTCGTCTTCAACGCAGGTTTCCATGTACGCGGCCTGCTGCGCCTCGACGAATTCGCGCTCGAAGGCGCAAATTTCTTCGGGGTAGTAAAACTCAATCAGGTTGAGCGTTTTGTTGGGTCCCCGCGGATGCAAGCTGCTGACCACAAGCACATGCGGGTACCACTCGACCATGATGTGGGGGTAGCAAGTCAGCCAGATCGCGCCATATTTTGGCGGCTCCCCGCTGCGGTACTGCAGCACCACGTCGTGCCACTTCTTGTAGACGTCGGTACCCGGCTTGCCCAGCTTGTCGGATACGCCCACGGTCTGCACCGAGTAGTGCTGGCCCAGTTGCCAGCGCAGGTCGTCGCAGGTGACGAAATTGCCCAGCCCTGGGTGAAACGGCCCTACGTGGTAGTCCTCAAGGTAGACCTCGATGAAGGTCTTCCAGTTGTAGTTGCACTCGTGCAACTGGACCCGGTCGAGTTGGTAGCCTGCAAAGTCCAGATCGGCCTGTGCGGCCATGCCCGCCAAATCGGCTGCCATGTTTCGGCCGTTGTCCTCAAAAATCAGCCCGTTCCAGCGGGTGGTCTGGTAGCGGTTGAGGTTCAAACAGGGATCGGTCTGAAAATGCGGCGCGCCGATGAGCTCGCCGCTGGTGTTGTAGGTCCAGCGGTGCAGCGGGCAGACGATGTTGCTGCCCGTATTGCCCCGGCCCTTGAGCATCACCGACTGGCGGTGACGGCAAACGTTGGAGATCAGTTCAATGCCCGCGGCATTGCGCACCAGCACCCGGCCCTCGGCCTCTTGGGGCAGGGCATAGTAGTCACCGAGCTCGGGCACCGACAGCTCATGGCCAAGGTAGCGAGGTCCGCGGGCAAACAGCTTTTGCTGCTCGCGCTCGTACAAGGACGGATCGAAGTAGCTGCTGACGGGCAGCTGGCTGGTCGCTTGCAGCAGGCGTAGGCTCAGGTCGGACATGGCGTGTGTGGGTTCACCCCGTCAAGTGGAGGTCTGGGGCCCGGGCGCCCCCTGGCACCTGTCGACTGCAGCGGGCCCTGAAGGCCGCATGGAGTCGCGGGGTCGCGATTGTATCGTTCGCGACTTGGCGCGAGGCGCTCATGGCTTGGCGTCGCAAAGGGCGTTTTGCGACGCGATGTAACACTTTGTGCCGCCGCGCGGGTTGGTGGGGCGCGCCGATGAGCCTAGAATGTCCGACACCTTCACTCCGGTATTGCAGCACCCATGCAAACGACCCGCGACAGCGCACAACCCATTGCTCAGAGCTATGAGTCCGCCTTGCAGGAACTCGAGCAGCTGGTCGCGCGACTGGAGGGGGGGCAGTTGCCGCTGGATCAATTGCTGGGCGGTTACCAGCGGGGCGCCCAGTTGCTCGATTTTTGTCGCGCCAAGCTCACAGCCGTGGAAAACCAGGTCAAGCTGCTCGAAGGCGGCGAGCTCAAGCCCTGGTCTGCCGACTGAGCCGGCGCCCTTTTTGAGGATTTGCTTTGACCGCTGCGCAACCCACCGGCCTTGCTCCATTCGATTTGGGTCGATGGATGAGCCAGCGCCTGGACAGCGTCGAGTTGGCGCTCGGCCAATGGGTCGGGCAGGCCGAAAGTGTGCCCCCCTCACTGGCAGCGCCGATGCGCTACGCGGTGCTCGGTGGCGGCAAGCGGCTTAGGCCTTTGCTGGTGCTGGCTGCCTGCGAGGCCGTACAGGGCCATGAGCCGGCTGCCTTGCGGGCGGCCTGCGCGGTTGAGCTCGTGCACGCTTACTCGCTGGTGCACGATGACATGCCCTGCATGGACAACGATGTGCTGCGCCGTGGCAAACCCACGGTGCATGTGCAGTTCGGCCAGGCCGGCGCCTTGCTCACTGGCGATGCCTTGCAGGCCCTGGCCTTCGAACTGCTCACGCCCGACGGCGCTGAGGTCCCCGCGCCGGTTCAGGCTCAGTTGTGCCGATTGCTCGCACGGGCGGCCGGTGCCCAGGGCATGGCCGGCGGTCAGGCCATCGACTTGGCCCATGTGGGTCAGCGCATCGATGTGCAGCAGCTCCATGAGATGCACCGCCTCAAGACAGGCGCACTGCTGTTGGCCAGCGTGCAAATGGGGGCCCAGTGTGGCCAGCCCGATGGGCAGGCCATGGCCGCTCTGAGTGAGTATGGCCGCACCGTCGGCCTGGCTTTTCAGGTGGTGGACGATATCTTGGACGTCACGGCCGACTCCCACACCCTGGGCAAGACGGCTGGCAAGGACGCCGCCCAGGACAAGCCCACGTTTGTTTCGCTCATGGGTTTGCGCGACTCGCAAAACTATGCGCAGGAGCTGCTGTCGCAGGCACAGGCCAGCTTGCGCCACAGCGGCCTATCGGACACCCGGGCCCTGCAGGCCCTGGCCGACAAGTTGGTCAATCGCGCCTTTTGAGGCCGGCCCTTGCATTTCGAGGAGCACCGCATGCACGCTTTGCTTGAATCCATCCAGAGCCCGGCCGATGTGCGTCGGCTGGGGCGAGCCGATCTGCCGGAACTGGCGCAGCAGTTGCGCGCCTACCTGCTCGAGAGCGTGGCGCGCACCGGCGGCCACCTGAGCTCCAATTTGGGGACGGTCGAGCTGACGGTGGCGCTGCACTATGTGTTCAACACCCCGCACGACCGGCTGGTGTGGGACGTGGGCCATCAGACCTATCCCCACAAAATCCTGACCGGCCGGCGCGAACGCATGTCCAGCCTGCGTCAGCTCGGCGGTCTGTCGGGCTTTCCTCGGCGCGAAGAGAGCGAATACGACACCTTCGGGACGGCCCATTCGTCGACCTCGATCTCGGCGGCCCTGGGCATGGCGTTGGCGGCCAAGCAAAAAGGCGAGGAGCGCCGTGCGGTGGCCATCATCGGCGACGGCGCGATGAGTGCTGGCATGGCCTTCGAGGCGCTCAACAACGCGGGCGTGGCCGACTGCAATGTGCTGGTGGTGCTCAATGACAACGACATGAGCATCAGCCCCCCCGTCGGTGCGCTGAACCGCTATCTGGCCCAACTGATGAGCGGGCAGTTTTATGCGGCAGCCAAGAACATGGGCAAGCAGATGCTCAAGGCGGCGCCGCCCCTGTTCGAGTTGGCCAAGCGACTGGAGTCGCATGCCAAGGGCATGGTGGTGCCGGCCACCTTGTTCGAGAACTTCGGTTTCAACTACATCGGCCCGATTGACGGCCATGATCTGAACTCCCTGATCCCGACGCTGGAGAACATCCGCCAGCTCAAGGGCCCGCAGTTTCTGCATGTGGTGACCAAAAAGGGCCAGGGCTACAAGCTGGCCGAGGCCGATCCGATCGCCTACCACGGCCCGGGCAAGTTCGATCCGGCCGTGGGCCTGACCAAGAGCAGCGCGCCGGCCAAGCCCACCTTCACGCAGGTCTTTGGCCGCTGGCTGTGCGACATGGCCGAGCACGACATGCGGCTCGTGGGCATCACGCCGGCCATGCGCGAGGGCTCGGGCATGGTGGAGTTTCACCAGCGCTTTCCCGGGCGTTACCACGATGTGGGCATTGCCGAGCAGCATGCGGTCACCTTTGCCGCCGGCCTGGCTTGCGAGGGGCTCAAGCCGGTGGTGGCCATTTATTCCACGTTTTTGCAGCGCGGCTACGACCAGTTGATCCATGACGTGGCGCTACAGAATCTGCCCGTGGTCTTTGCGCTCGACCGCGCCGGCTTGGTCGGTGCCGACGGGGCCACGCACGCGGGTGCTTATGACATTGCCTATATTCGGTGTATCCCCAATATGGCGCTGGCCTGTCCGGCCGATGAAAACGAGTGCCGCAAGCTCTTGACCACGGCCTACGAGCAAAACCAGCCGGTGGCCGTGCGCTATCCGCGCGGGGCCGGCGCTGGTGTGGCCATCGAGCCCGGGCTGCAGGCTTTGCCCTACGGCAAGGGCGAGATCGCATTGGCAGGCTCTGGAGTGGCCATTTTGGCCTTTGGTACCTTGCTCTACCCGGCGCTGGAGGCCGCTCGCAAGCTCGGTGCGACGGTGGTCAATATGCGCTGGGTCAAGCCCATGGATACGGCTTTGCTGCTACAGGTCGCGGCCTCGCATCAAGGGCTGGTCACGCTCGAAGAAGGTGCGGTCATGGGCGGTGCCGGTAGCGCTGTGGCCGAGGCCCTGGCGCAGGCCGGCGTGGCCCTGCCGCTGCTGCAACTGGGTCTGCGCGACGAGTTCATTGAGCACGGCGACCCGGCCCTGTTGCTGGCTGCCCAGGGGCTCGATGCCGCCGGCATCGAGGCCTCGGTGCGCTCCCGCTTTGGTGAGATGCTCGGCCAAGGGTTGACCAAGCCGGGCCTGAAGTCCGTGGCCTGATGCGCCTCGGTGCGGGCTGCCTGAGGCAATGACCGGTCCCGTGCCGTCCCCTGTGCCCGATCACAACGACAGCGCGCGCTGGCTCGACACGCCGCTGATCCGCCAGGGCGGCCCTGACGTGTTGTCGCTGGCGCTGATGAATGCGCGCAACCACACCCTGGCGCTGCTCGAGCCTTTTGAACAAGCCATGGCCGCGGGCTGGCGCGCAGCGCCGCATCCGGCCTTGCCCTCCCCGCACTGGCTGGTCGGTCGCATCGGCTGGTTTCAGGAGCGCTGGATCTTGCGCAATCTGCAGCGCAGCCTCGGCCCCGCCTGTGATGCGGCGGCGATCCGGCTGGCGCCGCTGCGCCCGCAAGCGGACCTGTGGTGGCAGGCCGAGCCGGCCCAGGCTCTGCAGGCCTCCTGCCCGCTCGATCTGCAGGACCTGCGTGCCGATTTGCTGGAGATCCTGGAGTCCACGCTCGATTTACTCGCCGGCACGGCACCTGGCGACGAGACGCTTTATTTTTATCGGCTCGCGCTGCACCACGAGGATTGGCGAGCCGAGCAGTTGGTCCAGATCATGCAGGCTCAGGGGCTGCCCGTTGATCGCCGTTGGCGTGAGCGTTGGAGTGCGCCGGCCCTGGTCGCGCGCGAGCCGTTGTGGCTGCCGGCCAGTCGGGCCGAGCTGGGCAGTGGCGGGCCGGGATTTGCCTATGACAACGAGCAGCCTGCGTATCGGCTGGATGTGCCGGAGTTTGAGATCGACGCGCAGCCCGTGTGCTGGGCCCAGTACCTTGAATTCGTCGATGACGGCGGCTATGACCGGCAGGCGCTGTGGGCGCCCGGCGGTTGGGACTGGTTGCAGAGCATGGCCCAGGGTGAGGGCCGGCGCGCGCCGCGCCATGTCGAGCAAATCGGCCTGGCCAGTGGCGCCGTCATGCAGACCCGCTTTGGCCAGCCCACCCGGATGGCGGCGCAGCAACCGGTGATGCATGTCAGCTGGTGGGAGGCCGACGCCTGGTGCCGCTGGGCCGGTCGGCGCCTGCCTCTGGAGCCCGAATGGGAGATTGCGGCCAGCGTTGCCAGCGGGCGCGGCTTTCGCTGGGGCGATGTGTGGGAATGGACGGCCAGCCGATTTGCGCCTTACGAGGGCTTTGTCAGTGGACCCGATGCAAGCCACTCGCTCGACAGTTTTGGCCGCACCCGTGTGCTGCGCGGCGGCTCGCGCGTGAGCGCCGGCCGTCTGAAGTCGCCGCGCTTGCGGCACTTTGCTGCGCCCGATCGTGACGACCTGTTCTGCGGCTTTCGCTCCTGCGCGGCCTGAGTCGATAGGCCATGACCTCATTGCACGAGAGCTTGCTGCTGGCCCTGGTTCTGATTGCAGGGCTGGATGCGCAGCTTGCCGCCATCGTGCTGCGCTCGCTGGCCGTCAGCGGCCTGGCCTGCCTGCTCGCCTGCAGCCTGGGCCTGATGCTCGGAGCCTGGCTTGGGGTGAGCCGGTTTCCCGGCCGCGCGGCCCTGCTGGCGTTGCTCAACACCATGTTGGCGCTGCCTTCGGTGGTGGTCGGGCTGCTGGTGTACCTGCTGCTTTCGCGCTCGGGTCCGCTGGGTTTCTTGGGTTGGCTGTTTTCTTTCAAGGCCATGGTGCTGGCGCAGACCCTGTTGGTGCTGCCGGTGGTCGTGGCGCTGACGCGCCAGTTGGTCGAAGACGCTGATGCCGATCGTGGCGAGGCCCTTCGTTCGATGGGTGCCGGCCCGTTTTGGCGCGGCCTGATCCTGCTGTGGGACGAGCGCCATGCACTGGCCACCGTCGTGCTGGCCAGTTTTGGTCGGGCGATTTCCGAGGTGGGGGCGGTGATGGTGGTGGGCGGCAATATCGAGGGCTTTACCCGCGTCATGACCACGGCCATCGCACTCGAGACGAGCAAGGGTGACCTGCCGCTGGCTCTGGCCCTGGGCTTGGTGCTGCTGACGGTGGTGCTCATGCTCAATGCGCTGCTCGGTGTGTTGGCGCGTTGGCGTCGCCGACTCGATGGCCGGACGGCATCGTCTGTCGATCCCCGGGGCTGGACCCAGGTGGGCCCCAGATGAGGCCGATGCTGTTTCAGTTAGACCAGGTCGGTGTGCGCTTTGGCCCGGCCTGGGCGCTGCGTGACTGCACGCTTGGCATCGAGTCGGGCGAGGCCGTCGCCTTGGTCGGTGGCAACGGCAGTGGAAAGAGCACCTTGCTGCGTTGTCTGCACGGGTTGCAAAATCCCACCGCCGGACGCATCGAGCGCGCACCGGTGGCACAGGCCATGGTGTTTCAGCGCCCCTTCGTGCTGCGCAGCAGCGCGCGCAGCAATATCGCGCTGGCCCTGTGGCTGCGCGGCGTGCCTTGGCGCCAGGGGCTTGCGCGGGCTGCGGCCGCGCTCGAGCGGGTGGGCCTGGCCGAGCAGGCCAGTTGCAACGCGCGCACGCTCTCGGGTGGGCAGCAACAGCGTTTGGCCTTGGCCCGTGCCTGGGCGCTGCAGGCACAGGTGCTGCTGCTCGATGAGCCCACGGCCAGCCTGGATCCGGCTGGCAAGCGCGAGGTCGAGCACCTGATGGCGCAGTTCGCGGAAGCGGGCATGACGCTGATTTTTGCCAGTCACAATCTTGGGCAGGTCAAGCGCTTGGCCGATCGGGTGCTCTACCTCGAGGGCGGCCGTTTGCAGGTTGATTTGCCGGTGCAGCGTTTTTTCAGCGATCGGCTGCCCGAGGGGGCTGCCGCTTTTGTCAAAGGAGAGTCGGTTTGAATCGCCTGTGGGGGGTTTTCGTTTGCGCCGTGATGGCGCTGCCAGCGGCGCTTGCCCAGGTGCCAGCCATCGTGCTGGCCTCGACCACCTCGACGGAGCAGTCGGGTTTGTTTGCACACCTCTTGCCCCAGTTCCAACGGGCCACGGGCATTGCGGTCAAGGTGGTGGCGGTGGGTTCGGGCCAGGCCATCGACATGGTCCGCCGCGGCGACGCCGATGTGCTGCTTGCCCATGACCTGCCCGCCGAAGAGCGGCTGGTGGCCGAGGGGTTTGCGCTGCGGCGCATTGCGGTGATGTACAACGACTTCGTGCTGGTCGGGCCTGCAGCCGACCCGGCGCGTGTGCGTGGCAGCGACATCGTGCAGGCCTTGCGACAAATTCGCGACCAGCGTGCCCTGTTCGTCTCGCGCGGTGATCGCAGCGGCACCCATGCGGCCGAACTGCGCTTTTGGCAGCAGGCCCAGGTCGACGTGGCGGCGCTGGCTGCGTACCGGGCCTGCGGCTGTGGCATGGGCCCGGCGCTCAATATGGCCGCCAGCCTGGACGCGTACACGCTGGCCGATCGCGGCACTTGGCTGGCCTTTGCCAACCGGGCTGGCCTGGCCCTCCTGGTCGAGGGCGACCGACGCCTGTTCAATCCCTATGGGGTGATGGCGGTCAATCCGGCCAAGCATCCGCATGTCAAGCACGCTCAGGCGCAGCAGTTTGTCGACTGGATCACTGGGGCAGCCGGTCAGGCGGCGATCGCGGCTTTTCGCATCGGTGGGCAGCCGCTGTTTTTCCCCAATGCGCCCGGTGCATCGAACGTTCCCAAAGCCCCCCAAGCCCCCTGATTCATTTGCTGACCCTCTCGATCCCCGCCGATAGCTGGGGTTGCTGGTGGTGCTTTTAAAATCGGGACTCCATGTTCTTGCCCCGTCTGTTTGAACGCCTCAAAGGCCTGGCCCTGTGCTTGAGCGTACTGGCTTTGTGCTCGGCGCTCCTGGCGCCGGTATCGGCGTTGGCGCAGGAGGCAGGGTCGGGCAAGTGGTCGGGGCTGTGCGCCGCCGCCGGCTCAGACTCGCACGGTCTGGTGCAAGCTGGCGACGAGCACTGCGGCTTGTGTTTGCTGCCCGCCCTGGCTTTGCCAGGGCTCGATCGCACACCGGTACCGCTTGCCGCTTTGGCGGCCAACCCTCAGGGCTGGCCCCGCGCGCTGCAGCCGGTGCAGCCGCCGTCGCCGCCTTCTATTCGCGGCCCACCCGGCACGCTCTGAAGCGCTGGCGCGGCTTGCCGCGAGCCGGCGTTTGTGTTTGATTCGTCTGCGATCGGGCGCAACTTGTCCGATCGCCTTGATTCATGGGCCGACATGCCGGCCCACTTTTTCAGAGCTTACCCATGAGATTCATCTTTTCTGGCTTGCTGGCGCTCGCTTGGTTGGGTGCGCCCGCTGCCTTTGCCCACATCACCTTGGAGCATCAGACCGCTCACGCGGGCAGCTACTACAAGGCCAACTTCAAGGTCGGGCATGGCTGCGGTGCCTCGCCGATCCGGCAAATCGTGGTGCAGATCCCGGTCGGCGTGCAAGGCGCCAAGCCCATGCCCAAGCCAGGCTGGGACCTGCTGATCGAACGCGCCCCATTGCCCCAGCCCTACATGGACCATGGCCGCCGCATCACCGAGGATGTGGTGCGCATCAGCTGGAGCGCCAAAACGCCTGCCGACCATTTGCTCAACGAGCACTACGACGAATTCGCGCTGCATGCCAAGTTGCCCGCTCAGCCGGGCCCGCTTTACTGGTCTGTCAGTCAGGTTTGTGTGGACGGCCGTATCGATTGGAGTCAACTGCCCGCGGCTGGGCAGACCTTGCGCCAACTCAAGACGCCGGCCGCCTTGCTCGACCTTTTGCCCGCCGGTGGCGGCGGCCACGCCCATTGATCCGACTGCATTTCTAAAGGAGTATGTTGATGACTTGTTTGAACCTAAAGGCGCTGCTTGTTGCGGCGAGCCTTGTGGCGATGAATGCCATGGCGCAAGCGCCTGCCGTGAAGATCGACGCGGCCTGGGCCCGTGCCACCGTGCCCGGCCAAAAAGGCACGGGCGCCTTCATGACGCTGACGGCCCAGCAGAGCCTGCGTCTGGTGGGTGTGGCCTCCCCGGTGGCCGGTGTGGCCGAAATCCATGAAATGAAAATGGAGGGCGATGTCATGCGCATGCGGGCCATCGCGGCCCTTGACTTGCCCGCCGGCAAAAGCGTGGCTCTGCGCCCCGGTGGCTACCACCTCATGCTCATGGACCTCAAGCAGCCCTTGGTCAAAGACACGCAGGTTCCCGTGACGCTGCGCTTTGCCGATGCCCAGGGCAAGACCAGCGAGATGCAACTGAGTCTGCCGATTGCGCTGGCTGCTCCGGGGGGCGCCCCTAAGGCAGCGACCGGGCATGGAGCCCACAAGCATCACTGAGGCTTGTGTCGGGCAAGCGGGCAAGCGGGCAAGCGGGACCCGAGCCTTGATTGATGGGGTGCCTTATCATTTTTGATGCCGGGGTTTTGATCCCCGGCACTCAATGAAAGGGCCCGTCCTCATGCCTGGATTTCGATCTTTGTTTGCCAAGGTGCCTGCGGTGCTGGCCTGTATTGGTCTTGGGCTTGCCTCAGCAGCAAGCGCCCAGGCCTGGCGAGATGCGCCGGCCTATGACAAAAGGCACGCCGCCAACGTCTTGGACCGCAGCGTTTTTTTTCTGCCCCTCTTTGGATCGGTTTACCGGGCAAAGTTCGAGGTCATGATCAAGGAAGTTCCCGGGCTTCGAGGCATCGTGATTCACAACCACGGCTGCGGTGGCCAGTGGGGGTGGGAAACGCATGTATCGCAGTTCTTCTACCGGGAGGGATTTGCGGTGGTCGCCCCCGAATTTGTCAGCCGAGAGGGCAACAAGACCGGCTGCCCCGGAGGAACGGCGGAGGAGGCCTTGAGGCGGGGAGGCGAGCGGTTTCGGGAGGGGATCTACACGGCTCGCAATCCGGCACGGCTGTCTGCGCGGGGCGATGAGATCGAAATCGTGATCGGGTGGCTCAAGGAGCACTCGACGCTGCCCATCATTTTGAGCGGGCACTCCGAAGGCTGTCGCACCGTCTATGCCTGGAATCGAGCCGAAGAGCGGGTCAAAGGGGGCGTGTGTCACAAGCAAAGTCTCAACGCCAGCTACGAGCATCTGTGGAAATGGGACACCAAGCTTCCGATGTGGTCTTCCAACGAGGATGAGGACCCCTGGGCGCAAGGCACAAGGGCCAACCCTGCGGTGGGATTCGAGCGAAAGTTTCTGGATCGGCCCGAAAACCTCACCTCCTATCGGTTTGCGGGCAACAGCCACGACCCCTTGATTCGGCCAGACGAAGTGGCCAGCCTGAGGACTTGGCTCAGAAAACACTTCCCGGCCGATCCAGCCAGGGCAGCCCCGGCCATGGTCTACGAAGACAAGTTGCCGCTCGTTCAAGAGCGCCTTCGAAAGAGCCGCTAGGGGGCTGGTGGCCGCGGTCGAGCTGACCCTGGTTGGCCTCTGGCACGCTGCCGGCGGTGCCGATGCGCTCGGGTCTGGCGTGGATTTCCGTTTCCGCCCACGACACGCTAGGGTTTGTCCTCGGTGATTCCGGCTGGCCTTCTCCAACAATTGGCTTAGAGTTGGCGGTCCGAGCGACAGCAGGGCCATCGTCGACGTTTTCTTTTTGAGGCAGGACAGGAGAGCACACCCCATGCAAGTAGAACTTAAGGTCAACGGCAAGAGCCAGCAGGCTGACGTGCCAGCGC
>Ga0164292_10003507_pt1 | contig 12798 bp, 7 predicted proteins | sample GEODES117metaG_FD_111486 | JGI IMG/M metagenome (GOLD analysis project Ga0164292, IMG submission 111486) | Eutrophic lake water microbial communities from Lake Mendota, Wisconsin, USA - GEODES117 metaG | ecosystem: Environmental > Aquatic > Freshwater > Lake | place: USA: Lake Mendota, Wisconsin... | reverse complement strand
TGCAACATGAAATCATTTTGGGCCAGTAGCTCAGTCGGTTAGAGCAGGGGACTCATAATCCCTTGGTCGCGGGTTCGAGTCCTGCCTGGCCTATGCCCCAGTTTTGCGTGGTCTCGCGTGAAAGCGCAGAACCAAGCAAAACTGGGGCTTTTTTGTGCGCCGACGTCTTCGGCTCGGAGTACTCCCGAATTCCGCTTGTCCCCTATGCCGCCCGGCGTTCGTAACTGGTGGCAGGTGTTGCAAGGCCCATAACCATCTGCTCGCGATTGCGCTTGATTTCGCCGACCAATTCACCGAGTGCAGCCCAAAGCGAAGGGTAAACCGAATGGTGGTAGGGATGATCGGCTGGCAGGCGTTCGACCAGCCGCCGGTGAGCTGTCCCCAAATTGTGATACGGCATCCCCGGAAACATGTGGTGCAGGGCGTGGTAACGCAAGCCAACCGGGCAAAGGATTAGCGTCAACGGATCCCGGGCCGAGATGTCGATCGAGTCGAGTAGTTGACCTTCGAGGGTCATCGCGTTTCCGCCACTTTGATAGCGGTGAGCCGCTAAAGTGCGAACGTGATTCATCAACAAAATCGCCGACGCCATGCTCCAAATCAACAGGGCGTTGTACCACGGATCGATTCCCGAAATGATCATGTAAGCCAAAGTTGCCGCCCGCAAATGGCAAGCGACTTCCATCGCTGCCCACCAGCGAACGGGATCGTGTGGCCGGATGGCTCGCTCATAGCTGAGATTGATAACGAAGCTGGACCAGTGCTCGAGGACCCATTTCCGCAACGGCGGGAGCAGAAATGAAACTGGTGTCACGACCAAGTGCCGGAAAAAGGTGAGCAGCGGAAGGTAAATCACCTGGGCGAAAAAGGCGAGCAGGTCGCTGAATCTGCCACTGGCCAGAGGCAAATACTCGCCGTCATCTTCCGTGCCGTAATGATGCGTGTTGTGATGCTCACGATGCGTTTCATAAAAAAACGATGGCAACATCAGCGGAATGCCAGCCAAAACATTCCAGGCGATCTTGAAGCTCCGCATCTCATTTTTGCCGAAGTGGCAGACTTCGTGCATGAAGAGGCTGACCCGGTAGAGCGTTATGACAGCGACCAGCCAGGCGACCGCTTTCCACTCCCAACCGACAGAGGACATCTTCAGCAGGACGCCGCAGGCCGCGAAGCCGATGGTCAGGTTGACCAGAAAGTCGGTCCAATAAATCCAGGGCCGCAGTGTGAACAAGTCGGCCACCTCGGCCCGCGCGATTTTCAGCGGATTCGCCCCGCGGAGGTGACTGCCCGGCGAGCCACTGCTGCGAGTGAAACGCGGCTCGGGACGATGAAGTCGCGGGCTGGAGGACTGGGGAAAGGCAAGGTGAGAAATGGGGTCGGACATCTTCAATTTGCTCCCGAGGGTCAAACCACCGAGTCGAGCCTCCTTGGCGCGGCGACTGCGTGAGGAAGTTCAATCAGCGAACAGCGGGCGGTCGGAGACAGGTCTCCCTCCAGACTGGTACCAGCCCGAAACTTTATCTGAATAGTTCGACTCATCCGGGCGGCGTTTTCAGCCTGCCGGCTTCAATCGGACAGGCTTGAGCAGTTGGTAACACCGATAGAATCGATTTATTTTCACAGGCTTGCGGGCCCTCTACCGCAAGCTCCTGGGGCCGCCGAATTTAGGACGTGCTCCCCACGTTTGCGAGCAGGCCGCAGAAAGTCATTTTGGTTCCGCTGGTCTGTCCCGCTCCCTGTGTGGTCCAGGCTCAATCCCTCTGGGCGGTCGAGCTTAGTCTTGAATTTTCCCGGACCTTTGACTTTGGCAAATAGTTGAGCACTGACGAGCCAAAAAAACGGAGCCGGGGAGGGGGCAGGGCGGCTTTTTGCGGAAGCAAACGCGACAGGCTTAGGGCCGTACCGAACCGAACCACCCCCGACAGAGAGCCGGGCGGCTCCACCGAAACTGCGTTTTGTAAATCCCGAAGTTAGTGCCCTAGGGTCCGCACCCGGGGGCCTCATCGCCAACTTGGTATCATGCTCCCGGCCGCTGCCGTTCTTTGCAGCCGGAAACAGTCAGAGTAAAACTGCACGACGTGTGCCTCGCTGCCCGAAACCGGGCGCTGGTACAAACATTTGCCCATCCAGAAAGTTGCTCGATGAAGTCCAATCGCCTCACCTGGTACATCGTGGCCTCGATGATCCTCGGGATCCTTGTCGGCTATCTGATCCATCTCTATGCGACCCCCGAGGCGGCCAAGGAATATGCCCGCTATGCCAAGCTCCTGAGTTCGGTCTTCATTCGGCTGGTCCAAATGGTGATCGCGCCGCTGGTTTTCTCCACGCTGGTCGTGGGAATTGCCAAACTGGGCGATCTTCAGGCAGTTGGGCGAGTCGGAGGCAAGGCGATGCTCTGGTTCGTCTCGGCGTCGTTGGTCTCTCTTTTGCTGGGGATGGTCTTGGTGAACCTGTTTCAGCCGGGCAAATATATTGACCTCTCCCAAGCCGACACGGCCGGCGTTCAGGACCTGTTGACCAAACGGGAAGCCTTTACGATCGAAAAGTTTGTCGAGCACGTGATTCCAAAAAGCGTGATCGAGGCGATGGCGACCAATGAGATTCTCCAACTCGTTGTGTTTTCGATCTTCTTCGGTGTGGCCCTGACTTCGATTGGTCATCGCGCCAATCACCTGATCGATCTGCTCGAGCTCGCGGCTGAGGCGATTCTGAAGATGGTCAATTATGTCATGGCCTTTGCGCCATTCGGCGTTTTTGGTGCGATCTCTGCAGTCGTAGCGACCAGAGGGCTGGGGATATTCAAGTTCTATCTGATCTACTTTGCCTACTTCCTGCTCGGGATCGCCATCCTGTGGCTGATTCTGCTGGCTGCTGGATACCTGATTCTCGGGAACCGAATGACGGAACTGCTCCGGCGCATCGGCAATCCTCTGCTGATTGCCTTCAGCACCACCAGCAGTGAAGCCGTGTTTCCCAAGCTGGCTGAGGAATTGAAGCGATTTGGCTGCAATGATCGGGTGGTGTCGTTTGTCTTGCCGCTGGGTTATTCCTTTAACCTCGACGGCAGCATGATGTACATGACGTTTGCCAGTTTGGCGATCGCCCAGGCCTACGGCGTCACCAGTGTGACGGAATCGATTCCCACCCAGCTGGTGATGCTGCTGGTGCTGATGCTGACCAGCAAGGGGATTGCCGGCGTGCCGCGGGCATCGCTGGTCGTGGTGTTGGCGACTTGCGCGATGTTCAAGATTCCGCCCGAGGGAGTCGCCATTATTCTGCCGATCGACCACTTCTGCGACATGTTCCGCAGCATGACCAATGTCGTGGGCAACGCCCTCGCGACGAGCGTCGTCAGCAAATGGGAAGGCGAGTTGGCTGAGCCAGCTGATACGCGCTGATTCGCCGAGTCTTTTCGGAGTCGAAGCCGATTTTTGTTTTTTTCCCGGAGATTTACTTTTCCGTTCGGATGTGGGGCGAATAATGGGACCGTCTGTTTTTCCTTCCCCATTCCGTCCTTGTTGGAAACCGTTGGCTTGATCAGCCGCCGGCCGACTGCGATGTCCGATTTTAAATTGCCGCCGGCTGTGCTTGCCGGACTTCGTGCCCACGACTTGAGCCAATCTCCAGTCCTGCTTGCTACCCAGACGGACATTTCGCTCGCCGGCGAGCCAGCCGCCCAGTGGCTCGTGATCACCAAAACCGAAATCTCGGTTTTTACTCCCGAGCAATCCGCGGGAGATGGTGGAAGTGCCCAGCTGCTGCAGTCGGTGCCGGTCAAGGAATTGGAAGCGGTCCGGACTTGGGCCGGGCTCGGTTCCGGCACGCTGCAAGTCAAAGTTGCTGGTCGGTGGCGGGATCTGCTGCGGTTCTCCAACGCGCATGCCGACCGCTTTCACAAAGTGTCGCGCAAGCTTGATTTGCTGCGGAGTGAAGGTGAGTGGCAGCTGGCGGAAGATGAGCGACTGGATCCGCATCGCTGTGGAAGCTGCGGTTTGCGGCTTGCGCACACCGAGGAGACCTGTCCCCGTTGTATTCATCGCAGTCAGGTCTTGGCTCGGGTCTGGTCGCTGTTGCGGCCTCAGTTCAGTGGGGCAGTCATGCTCTGCCTGCTGACGATTGTCGGCGTGGTAGCGGAATTGGTACCGCCCAAGTTGCAGCAATACCTGGTCGATGATGTGCTTGCGCCGCGGATCGCCGATGAATCGCCTCAAGGGCAGTTTTTCACCGCTTTGTTGGTCGTGGTCTTGGCCTTGGCCCTTTCACGCCTATTGCTTTCCATTGTCGGTGTTTTCAAAGGACGGCTGGCCACGCAGATTGGCTCGAATCTGACCCACCGGCTCCGCGGCGATATGGTCGAGCGGCTGCAGAAGCTGGCAGTGGCCTACTACGACCGCCATCAAGTTGGTTCGTTAATGAGCCGCGTGGCTTACGATAGCGAGGTGCTGCATGGGCTGGTCCACCAACTGACCGGTGGTTTTTTGTTGCAGATCCTCCAGTTGGTCGGGGTCGGAGCGATGCTCGTCTGGCTGAATCCCAAGCTGGCTTTCTACACCCTGATCCCGGTGCCGCTGGTCTTCGCCGGAACTTGGTTCTTCTGGCAGCACGTCTACCCTCGGTACTACCGGCTGTGGGACAGTTCGTCCAAGCAAAACGCGGCTCTCAGCGGGATGCTTTCCGGGATTCGTGTAGTGAAAGCATTCAGTCAGGAAGACCGGGAGTATCAGCGGTTTCAGGACGCCAGCACCTATCTTCGGGACTCGCGTTTGTGGGTCGAAAACGCGACCAGTGTTTACTCGGCGGCGATGCAATTGGTCTTCAGCCTCGGCGGGCTGATCGTCTGGTACGTCGGTGGGCGGGACGTGATTGGACAGGAGATGTCGCTCGGTGCACTAATCGCCTTTCTAGCCTACCTGGCGATGTTCTATGCCCCGCTGGGTGCGCTCTCCAATTTCACCTCCTGGCTGACCAGCTTTCTGACAGGCAGCAAGCGTGTCCTGGAGTTACTCGATACGCCCATTACGGTCGCGGAGAAGGCTGCGCCCGAAGCATGGCCCGAGGTCCAAGGGGAGATCCGCTTTGAGGGGGTTACGTTCGGGTACGACCGTCACCAACCGGTCCTGCAGAATGTTTCGTTTGACGTTCGGCCAGGGGAGATGGTCGGAATTGTTGGCCGCAGCGGTTCAGGCAAGACGACCCTGGTCAATCTGCTGGGGCGATTTTACGACGTCCAGGAAGGGGCAATCCGAATTGATGGCCACGATATCCGCAGCCTTTCGCTCGCCGACCTTCGTCGCAATCTGGGAATTGTCTTTCAGGATTCATTCATGTTCCGCGGCACGATTTGGGAGAATCTTTCCTATGGCCGGCCGCAAACGACCATCGAAGAGGGCATCTCCGCAGCTCGAGCAGCGGGCGCCCACGACTTCATCTGTCGCGCTGCACTCGGCTACGAAACGCCGCTGGGCGAGCAGGGCGCAGGCTTGTCTGGGGGTGAAAAGCAACGGCTCTCCATCGCCCGGACACTGCTCTACGATCCCCGAATTCTCGTACTCGATGAGGCGACCAGCAACATCGACGCGGAAGCCGAACGAGCGATCCAGCAGGCGCTCGAGGTTCTCGTGAAAGGGCGAACCACTATTGCCATCGCCCATCGGCTCTCAACCTTGCGGAATGCCGATCGAATCATCGTCTTCGATCGCGGGCGCTTGGTAGAGCAGGGGAGTCATGCTGAGTTGTTGGCTGCCGACGGGGTATACGCTCGCCTCGTCCGGATTCAGACCCAGGTCACCAAGAACCCCAGCGTCGACAAACTGACCATTCTGCAGGCAGAGGCCCAGACTGATGCAACGGCGGAAAGTGACCAGTCCGCCAAGCAAACGGCTGCGACCGCTTCAGTTGTTTGCGGAACCGGTGACTCGGTGCTAGCGGTTCCCGCGGTGGCTGAGGAGTCAGCTGCAGTTCCCGAGCCGGTTGCCCATGCCATCCAGTGGCTTAATCCGCTCAGCGATCAATTGAGTTCCGGTCCAATGGGCGAGTTGCTTCTCATTCGCACCGCACCGGACGGAGCGGGTTTGGCCACGCCGCAGCTGGCCTTTGTGATCGCCTGTCTTCCGGCATCGCATCCCGAGCGTTATCTCAGTCTGCGCGGCTGGGACGATAAGGGAGACGAAGTCGAGTTGGGAATGCTTCGCGATCTGGCTGAGTGGCCGGCCGAGGCGCAGGCAGCCGTTCGTCGCGGGTTGTCCCGGCGTTATCTGCTCAAGCGAATCGAACGCATTCATGCGATTGAGTCGGCTCACGGCTATTTGGAGTTCGACGTTTCGACCGGCACTGGACGGGAGCAGTTTGCGATGCGCTGGAGTCAAAGCCAAGCCCAAGACTTCGGCCAGCGGGGTAAGATTCTGAGCGATACCGAGGACAACCGGTTTGTGGTTGCCGATGTGGACGCTCTGTCACGAGCCGAACGCCAGAAGTTCCTGCAGTTCATCTACTGGTAGCAGGCGAGCTGCAGCTACAGCGGTGGACCAGCGAGGCTCATCTGATCGCTACTCGATATTTGGTGGCTTAGCAGTTAAAAGAGGGAAACCTCTTACTGCGGAGTCCTGCATGAAAATACTCTCGAACGTCGTTCGCTGCGGTTTGCTTGTCCTCCTGGTTGGAATCGGAAGACTGTTGGTCGGGGATGAGTCCCATCCCGATTCGCTCACCGGTTCCCGGCCAAACATGATCGTCATTATTACGGACGATCAGGGATTTCCGCCGATTGGCCGGCATGGCCATCCATGGATACAGACGCCGAATCTCGATCAGATGCATGAGCGGAGTGTTCGCTTTAACCGTTTTCTGGTCAGTCCGACCTGTGCTCCGACCCGAAGTGCTCTCATGACCGGGCGTCATCCGCTCCGGAACGGCGTGACGCATACGGTGATTGAGCGCGAGCGATTGACGCTCAATGCGACGACGTTACCTGAGGTGCTCAAGACCGCTGGCTATCGGACAGGAATTTTTGGCAAGTGGCACCTCGGCGACGAGGAAGCTTATCAGCCGCACCAGCGCGGATTCGAGGAAACGTTTATCCATGGAGCGGGTGGAATTGGTCAAGCATTTGATTGCAGCTGTGCCGACGTACCCAATAACAGCTACTTTGATCCGATCGTCCGGCACAATGGCAAGTTCGTGCAGACACGAGGCTTCTGCACAGATGTGTTCTTTACTGCGGCACTGGGTTGGATTAGGGAAGCGAGCCGCGAGGAGCAACCGTTCTTTGCCTACATCGCCACCAATGCGCCGCATGATCCCTTTTACGCCCCGGAGCAATTCAAGAGCCGGTTTCTGAAATGGGGATTCACTCCTGACCAAGCCGGCTTTTACGGGATGATTGAGAATGTCGATACCAATCTTGGCCGTCTGCAAGCCAAGCTCCGCGACTGGGGATTGCTGGAGAACACGGTCGTGATCTTCCTGTCGGACAACGGCATGTCTCAGGGCGGGACAGCCCCGGTTGGCCAACCCTTGGGCAAAACGGAAATAGGCGAGGAACTATTCGCTTTCACTGCTGGAATGCGCGGGCTGAAGGGATCGCCGGATGAAGGCGGAGTCCGCGTTCCTTTCTTCTTTCAATGGATTGGAAAAGTTCGCGGCGACCGGGACGTCGAGCAGATTGCCGGACATATCGATCTGTTTCCCACGTTGGCGGAACTTGCAGGAGCAGTGAACCCTCCCGGTCAAGTCGAGGGTCGTAGTTTGCTTCCTCTGGTGGAGAACCCTCAGGCAGATTGGTCTGATCGAACCTTGGTTACGCATGTGGGGAGATGGCCGCAGTTTGCCGATCCGGCTGAATATCAATGGAAGGGCGCGGCTTTGCGGACGCAGCGCTTTCGGTTGGTCAATAATGAGTCCCTCTATGACATGCAACTGGATCCGGGCCAGACCTCCAATGTGATTGCGAAACATCCCGAATTGGTTGAACGTCTGCGGCGCGAATACGATCAGTGGTGGCAGGCGACCTTGCCCCTGCTGATCAATGAACGCGTTCCCTCCAGTAAGGTCCGGCCGTTTCACGAACTGTTTCGGGCCCAGCAGGAAGGCGAGGGAATTCCAGAGTGGGTTCAGCCCCAAGTCGATTAGGCTTTTCCCGCCATCGATTCTTCAGACGGTGCGATTGCAGGCGTGCAGTGTCTGCCTGGAATGAACTCAATGATAGGCCGATATCGGCGAGCGAGGAGTCGGAGTTGCCTTTGAACGGTCAGGTCGCGACCTGAGCCACGAGGCGATGTCTCACACAACCTGATTCCAGCTGTTTTCGCAGAGGCGATCGCTTCCGAGATCCCACTCAGCAGTGAACTTGCCTTGAGGGAATTGGAAGCTAGCCAGGCATTGTGCGTCCAAGTCCCACTAGTTTCCGCGAGCACGCTTGATCAAGACTCTTTGAACTTCCGAGCTGACTCCGAGATGGCTACGACTGCCGGATGTTTCAATTTGCGTTCCACCGAAAGTGCGTAATAGCGTTCCTGGACGCCGGGTAGAAGACCGAGAGGTTCGACTCCGTACATCGCCTGAATCTCGTTCCGGATCACTGCCGGAGCGGCAAACAGGCCGGCGCCCGCTCGGGCGGCAATCTTGAGCATCGCGCTGTCGTCGAATTCGCCGCGAATGTCCGGAGAGAAGTCGTTGTCTTCGAACCAGACATCCAGCGATCGCCGTAGCACCGACTGTTCCGTGGGCAACAGGAACGGAGCCCGGTTCAAAGATCCCGGAAAGCCTTCTCGATACTTCTCGACTAAATTCCGCGCGCCCATCACCACTACCGGAGATTCCCCCAGCAAGTGCGACCAGGCCCGAACCTTGTAGGAAGGGTCCAGCTGGGTATCGGATAGCACAACGTCGAGTTTGTGCACGCTCAGGTTGGCAACCAATCGAGCGATGTCGCTTTCAATCACTACCAGCCGAGCCTTGTCCGTCATTTTAAAGTGGGGCTCAAGCAGCTTGAAAACGACCAACTTGGATAATGCGTCCTTGACACCGACACGAAACAGGAGCGGCCGGCCAATCGGGCGGCCTTTCACCATGTCGACCAGTTCTCGGCCGAGGGCAAAGATGTCGTTGGCGTAGCGGTAAACCTCTTCGCCCATGTCCGTCAAAGCCAGACCTCGCCCAGACTTGCGGAACAATTGGACGCCCAGTGAACGCTCCAGTTCCCGGATCTGGATGCTCACCGTGGCCGGGGTCACATGCAAAACCTCCCCTGCGCGGCTGACGCTCCCCTCGTGTGCCACAACCCAGAAATACAGCAAATGGTGGTAATTCAGCCAATCCACGGATGACCTCTGTTGGTTTGAAAAAACTTGAACGTCTGTGGTGACATTTCAAGCAAACTTATGCGCTGCTTGACGGGTAATTAATCGCAGTGGAGAGAAAGACTTAACCACAACGGAAACAAAACCATGGTTACCATTCGACAAATTGGTGTTGAACTGACAGCCGAAGCCCGCGAATCAATGGAACTTCGGCTGGAACAGGCCCTCCGGTGCCTGGGGCGACGAATCCAGAAAGTAAACGCCTTCTTCAGCGATCTCAATGGCCCTAAGGGCGGCATCGACAAACTCTGTCGAGTCGTTGTCCATCTGAAAAGGCAACCGTCACTGGTAATTGAGGACCGCGACAGCGAGCTGGGTAACTTGATTGACCGGATTGTGGATCGGGTTGGCCAAACGGCTACGCGACTACTCGACCGCAGACGTCCGGCTCGGGGAGTGGACGCAACCCAGCGCGATTCGGTTTGAGGGAACCACGCGGCATATCCGCGAGCCAATCGATCCTGCGTCCCAGGTAACGGAAACAAGGAGCGCAAGTTGAAACCACTTTCCAATACCTAACCCCCGCGGTGAATTGACATGACTTCGCCATCCAAACACTCCCGCTCGCGTCGAGCGCTCAGCGGTGAGCCGCTGAGTTGCCCTCGCTGCCAGAGCCAGCTTGTGCCGAGGATCGAGCAGGAAGTTGAAGTCGACGTCTGCCCGCTTTGCCAAGGGGTGTGGCTCGATCGGAACGAGCTTGAACAGTTGCTGGCGGCGGCAATTTGGGAAGTGGAGCGATACGCAGCCAAGATGGCAGAAGCGCCAAGTGTGGCAGCGGCGGCCAAATTGGAGGTGATGCCGGAAGATCAAACTCCCGGTCCGGCGCAACCCAGCCTGGGGCAAGTCGTCTCCCGGTTCAAAGACAACTTCGGTCGGTTCTTGAGACGAGTGAAAGCGTCGCATCCGACACCCTGAAATTGGTCCGTTGAAATCGCCGCCTTGGGCTGACCCTTTGATCCCCGGGCAGGACTGGCCGCCTTGAAGCTCCCCCACCCTCTCGGCCAGGCTTCCTGCCCGGGGTTTCGTGTTGAAGCACCGAAGTCCGCTGGCAGGCTTTGATGGGCCAGCTGCCCCCATCTGGCCGGGCTCGAAAAACCAATGGCTGGCTGGGCTGCCTCGATCTCGTCACCGGTCTTTTTTGGTTTAAAGTTCAGCCGTCGCGATCTAGAATGGGACTCAAGCCCAGCCCGGGCAGCGCCGTGTTCTCTACAGGCAAGTGGACGCTGGGGCAAAGTGAGGCCAGTAGACGCAATTAGATTTAAACTGTGCGATACAGTTAAGCTGCGAGCCAGTCTTTCTGATTCACTTTGTTCCGGCCCCGTTGTGCCGGTGGTCTTTGGCTGCGTGAGTCGCGTGCGTTGAGGTCGAATCGGGCTGGGTGGCCCTGCGAGCGGAGAAGGTTGATTCTGGCAACTTAATTTGGATGGGGACGGTGCCATGTTTCAGGTTTGGGCATTACGAGTCATCTTTGTATTTCTGCTGATTGAAACGGCTGGGCTGACGGCACAGGAGCCGAGCTTGGACGAGCAATCGCTCGAGCGCCCCTTGCCCAGCATCGTTGCCTTGCGGGATGCGCTCCCTGGCGTGCATTTTTATTCCGAAGGCGGCCAACCGGTTGCGATGTTTGGCACGACCCTGGCGACGGGTGTCACTCCGCTGGAAAGCGCCCAGCAATATCTCGCCGTTTGCGACCGCTTTTTCGGAGAGGAAATCGGGGTGCTGCTTCCGCGACCCACGGCTGCGCAGCAGTTAGTGCAGGGCGTGATGCTCAATCCGGCAACCGGTGAGCCCAAGTTTCACGCCGTCCGCTATCAACAATATTTTGGAGAGCTGCCGGTGTTTCGCTCGGGAGTCGGCCTCTTGATTCGCAACGAAGCCCAGCATCCGGTAGTCCTCGCCGGTTTCAACGTCAAGGAACTGGCTGGATTTGAACTTGGAGCCGGCGCTCAAGCGAAGCCTGTTGTGACGGCAGCCATGCTGGCCAGCGTTCAACAATTTCTTGACGGTGATGAAGACGAGCAATTGCATCGCGAGTTGTTGGGAATCCAGCTTCCCCGACGAATTGTTACATCAGCTCCGGAAGTAGTGATTTTCGCCGGAGTCGACGGCCAGCCGGCGGCTCCACAAGTCGCCTTGTCATTCATTGCCCAGCGCGGTTCGGTGCAGACCCTTCCGCACTATCAGAAGCATTTGGTGATTGCCTCGGTGGCGACCGGTGAAATCCTTCATTCGGAAGATCAGATTGTCTACTTTGGCGATGTGGGTGGCACGGTCAGCGGCCGGGAAACCAGTGGCAACCGGGCTGCGGAATGCGATCCTGAAGCGGCGGCTGCGTTGCCTTATGCCCAAGTTCAAATCGTCGGTGGGGGATCGGTTTTTGCCGATGCCAACGGACAGTTTTTGATCCCGCACACCGGTACTACGGGAGTCACGGTAAGGTCATTGCTGCGCGGGCAGTATTTCGAGGTACGCGACCAGTCAGCCAATAATTCGTTCCCGCAAATTGACCTGCAGGTTACTCCGCCGGGCCCGGTCAACTTCCTCCACAATCCCACTGATGGCCAGCAGTTTGCCAACGCCAATGTGAATGCCTATTACGAGTCGAATCTGGTCCGGGATTTCGTCCTGCGGTACGAGCCGAATTTTCCCACGATTGCCGGCCAGACTTTCTTTGATGTCAACACCAACATCAACTCTACCTGTAATGCTTACTATGATGGGAGTTCGATCAACTTTTACCGCGCTGGCGGTGGTTGCAGCAACACTTCGTTTTCAGATGTCGTTTATCACGAGTACGGACATCACTTGATTGCGGTTACCGGCAATGGGCAAGGCCAGCTTGGTGAAGGCTCCGGCGACTGTGTGGGTGTGCTGATTCAGGATGAGCCGATTCTCGGCCACGGGTTCACGGGAAATTGCGGCTCAGGCATTCGGACGGCTGCCAACAGCTTGCAGTATCCGCAATCGGGCGCCATCCATCAGGCGGGGCAATTGCTCTCCGGATGCGTTTGGGATTTGCGCAACCAGTTGATAGTGACGGAACCACAGAACTATCGCGACATTTCCGCGGAACTCTTCTTCGGAATGCTGATCGTCCGCGGCCAGCTTCGTCCGGGGAACACGACGATTGATCCCTTGATTACCAGCATCTATCTCCAACTCGATGATGATGATGCCAATATTAATAATGGCACTCCGCACTATCTGGAGATTGCTACCGCCTTCAGTCTGCACAACATGGACCCGCCTCCTCTGGACCTGCTCGACTTCAATTACCCTCAGGGCCGTCCTGAGATTGTGCACCCAAATGGCGAGGTGGGCTTCGTCGTGGAAGTGGTGGGAAGTAACGGCCAGCCTGCGCCGGGGACTGGGGTGTTGCACGTTGATCGTGGCAGCGGGTTTGAGGCTTTCGAGATGGTTGAGTTGGAGCCCAATGTCT
>Ga0164292_10003505_pt1 | contig 12801 bp, 10 predicted proteins | sample GEODES117metaG_FD_111486 | JGI IMG/M metagenome (GOLD analysis project Ga0164292, IMG submission 111486) | Eutrophic lake water microbial communities from Lake Mendota, Wisconsin, USA - GEODES117 metaG | ecosystem: Environmental > Aquatic > Freshwater > Lake | place: USA: Lake Mendota... | reverse complement strand
GTGAATGATTTTCAACGTAAAACGGAGTTTCTGCAAGATATAGAAAATGATATAGTAGTATTTCAGGAAATTCAAGCCCAATTAAAAGTCTTGAAAATTGTAGATAATGATCCAAAGCGTGAACGAATAGCCGAAGAAATCAAAGCAATCATAGCTGCTGAAAAAAACCGAAAAGTAATATTGTTCTCAGAATATGTAGATACCATAAAACACTTAGAGCCTTATTTCCGCGAGAAATTTGGAATAAGACTGATAGTTTGTGATGGTAAAGTTTCAAAAGAATTGGCTAAAAGTTTAAATACAGATTATAACGCACAATACAAAGGAACACAAACCAATCATTTTGATGTATTGTTAACCAGTGATAAACTTTCAGAAGGTTTCAATTTGAACCGAGCTGGAGTAATTGTCAATTATGATATTCCTTGGAACCCAACAAGAGTGATACAAAGAGTAGGTCGTATCAATCGTATTGGAACTAAAGTATTTGATGAATTGTATATTTATAATTTCTTTCCATCGGAAATAGGAGCCGACATTGTAAAATCAAGAGAAATAGCAGCTCAAAAAATGTTCTTAATTCATAGTTCATTAGGTGAAGATGCCAAAATGTTTGATGAAGAAGAAGAGCCAACAGCATCAGGTTTATTCAATAAACTAAATCAAAATCCAGATGAAGGTGGTGAAGTTAATACTTCAACACACATAAGAAATACGTTCAAAGACATCGAAGAGAAATACCCAGAAGTTATTAAAAAGATTAGCAATCTTCCAACGAGAGTGAAAACTGCTAAAGCATTTGATAAATACCAACTCAATGTATTGAGAAAAAAAGGATTAAGTCTATTTGCTCAGATTATTGAAAAGGAAGATGATATAAATTCTAATATTAAGGAAGTGACTTTTGAAGAGTTATTGGTTAATACACAATGCGAATTTGAAGAAAACAAATTACCGCTTTCAAAAGACTTTTGGAATAATTATGAAAATATTAAAACCTTCAAACCTAATTATAAAACAGGTAGAAGTGATATTGCGTTGGAAGCAAAAGCATTAGAAAATTTAAAAGTGTATTTGAAAGTATTACCAGGGAACGAAGAAAACTTGGCAAACTTCGTAAAAATGCTCATAAAAGATTTAAAAAAGTACCACACATTATCAATAAGAACGCTTGGCAGATTAGGAAGAAAAACAATTGATACAAAGTCAAGCGAGAAAGAAATCATAGCATTGACAAACGAGATTAATTGGGTTAGAAACCATTTCGGAGATGACTATTTAGATAGAATTCTAAAACGAGTAGACAATCAAAAAGATGCGGTGATTATTGCAGTGGAGAATCAAATTAATAAATAAAATTGAAATGGTATAAATTGAAGTTTAATTTAAATAATAATAAATAACTAATTAGGTATTAATTATGAAATGGAATTTTAAGGAATTAACACAAGGAGATGACTTTCAAGGTATCCGTGACGGTGATATTGAGTTATTTGACAAAACTAGATACCAATCTGTAGTAAGGGAAGCAATTCAAAATTCTTTAGATGCTCGATTGAATGAGTTAGAACCTGTGAAAATTGAATTTAATTATTTTAAAGTCAATAAATCTAACTTTCCAAATATTGCTGAAATTGAAAACCATTTATTAGGTTGCGAAAAATGGGAAAAGGCTAATGATGACGATAAAGAACTTATCAGTACAATGTATGAAGCAATAGAAAAGGATAGTTATACTTGTTTGGAAATCGCAGATTACAATACAAAAGGAATGGAATTAAAAACATCATTTGATTCTTTTGCACATTCTCGAAATGTATCTACTAAAAGTTCTGCTGGTTCTGCTGGTTCTAAAGGAATGGGTAAAGCAGCTTATTTTGCTGCTTCTTACTTGCACACTATTTTCGTCACATCTATATTTCATGAAAATAAAAGTATTCTTTTTCAGGGAATATCAAGAATATCAACTCATTATAAAAATGGCACATTATTAAATTACAAAGGATATTTTAGTGATGATTTTAATCCAATAACCGATAGTGAGTTAATCCCATCTATTTTTACTCGTAATCAACCTGGTACTTCAGCTTTCATTTTAGGTGTCTGGGATGAAATTGACAAGCAATTATTAATGGAAAAGGAGCTAGTAAATAATTTTTGGCTAGCTATACTTGAAGGTGGATTAATTGTAACAATTGATAAAAAAGAATTTAATAAAGAAAATATTTATAATGAAATATTAAGATTATATCCTACTGTTTATGAATCAGGACAGTACAATATAAATCCAAATCCTAGACCTTATATTGAAACGTATTTAGGAATTAATTGTACCAATAAAACATATCAAGAAAATATTACAATTTTAGGTAAGGTGAAGTTCATTATTGCAAAAAATGAAGAGTATCAGGGTAGAATTGCCAATTTTAGATATTCAAAAATGCTTATTTTCAAAGATCCTTCTAAACTATATAGAGGATATTGCGGAATTTTTGTGTGTGAAGACGAAAATGGTAATGAAATATTGAAAAAACTTGAAAATGCAACACACACTGAATGGCGAAGAGGGAACTGGAAAGATCCAATCGGAAAAGAAGCATTAGATAAATTAAAAGAATTTCAATTTTCATGTATCAAAGATTTTGTTGGAGATCAAAACGGTGATGAAATCACAATACCGGAATTTGATAAATTATTGAGTTTACCGGGATTGAAAAGCAATAAGGGAAGCTTAGAAAACAATATTGATAAAAACAAAGAAAAAATAAAAACTCCAAAAACGATTAAACCACAAGGAGATTTCACTCCCAAGTCTTTTCATTGGCTACGTAGTAGGGCTGTCAGAGATAAAGGAACTTTCAAGTATATTATTACAATGAATTCAAAAAAAGCTAAAAATAAAATTGATTTTGAAGTATTTGTTGGCTCTGATGATAAAACAGGTCGTGAGATAATAAATATTTCCTCTACTTCTCAAGGCGAATTTGATAGAAATAAGTTATTTCTAAACTTAAATTCGGGTGAAAATGAAGTAGAAATTATTCTTGAAGATACACTAAAACACGCAATTAGATTAAAAGAGATTAAGGAGGTAATAGATGAAAATTAACGGATATAAATTTGGACATCCTGTATTTGGTGATCCCGATTACTATGATTTTAAACCTGTATGCAATATTGATAGTAAAATAGAAAATAATTATTTTATTATTACTTCTGATTTAATCAATTTTGGGGTTAATGAGAAAATATTTGAAATGATAAAACAAAAGGAAGCAAAAGTTATTGCAGAAGTTTTTTGTTCATACACAATGTTTAGAAAAGTATTTGAACAAGATTTTTTATATAATATAAGTATTCCTCTGGAAAATCTTAAAAATAAAGTTGAAGTAGTTTTCTTAATTGTAGCAAATATTGATTTACCCAATTATAAAAATCAAGCCATTAAGAAAGATTTAAGAGATTTAGAATTCTACATAGAGAAAGGTGAGATTTTAGCTTATTTAGGAGAATACAACTTTGAACTAGGTCTCAACGGAACAAGTTTAGATAGTATTATTAAAATAAGACCTTCTGTTTGCAATACAGAAAGAAAAGTTCAATATATATTTATTGAAAATAGTATAATAATCGAATTACCAATAAATGACTTTAATGCTTTAAAACAGTTTTCAGAAAATCCAGATTACCAGAAATTACTAATATCTTCTATTCTGCAAACCGCTTTGATACACGCCTGTTACAAATTATCTGACAACCAATATGAAGAAAAAAGTTGGTCAAGGGTATTAAAAATTCATTGGGCTAGAACCCACAATGACTCCGAATACCCATCAAATGATGAAGTTGCCGAATTCATTGAAGAGTTGTTATCAATGCCAACTAATTTATTACTTGAAACTTTGGCAGATATGGATAATAGATATAAAAATACTGAATTTGAATAATATGAATTATCAAAAAAAACTTTCAGCTGGTGTTATAGATAGATTAAAAAATCTGATTAGTAAGGGTGATTTATCAGTAATTAAATGTTATTTAAATAAAAATGAATTTAAATATAATTTTGAGAATAATGATTTTACAGTTTCTGAATTTGAAGCGATACCTTTTGATTTAGGGGATAAAATGATTAATACTTTTAACTCTAACCTTAATCAAAAATCAAATGATTATAGAAAATCTGACTTCGAATGTGCTAAATTATTATATGAATATATTAGAATTAGCCCAAGACAAGCGTCTGATATAGATTTTTGGAATTATTTACATCATTTTGATATGTATAAATACATTCATTTAAGATGGAATGAAATAGAAAATCCATCGAAAAGTTCACAAGAAACCTATTTAAATAGGCACTGGCTAATGACTTTGTCATCGCAAAAACATCTTATCAACTTTCCTTTAACCACTCTTTGGTGGTCAATTCATTTAACGATAGATGAAGACCTCGATGATCCATATGAATTATCAAGAATTTACTTTAACAATAACAGATACAGAACTGTGACTTTTGGTGGTAGTTCTTATGTTAGACACAAGGAAGCTATTTTAGGAATTCTTCAGTTTTATAAAAAATATAACATTAGAGAAACAAAGGAATATGGGGATAAGATTTCAAAATTTGTAAATCTACTAGGAGGTACTAAACCACTAGGTTTTTTTAATAGAGATTGGTTTGTAAATCAATTAGAAATGAAGTTTCAAGACTTATGTAATCCAGAGGAATTACCATTTTCTTTTATTGAAACAGTAATTGAAAAAAAACAAATTACTGGTATTCCAGAAAAGGTTATTTTAAAAGATAAAATTATAAAGTATTTTAATCTGACTGAAAACGGTACTCATAAATTAACTGATATGCCCACAGATTTTTCTTGGTCAATTCCAATTCATCAATCTTTTAGTAATGGTTATCTTTTAATGTGTTATAACGAAGAGGGAAATATTAATAAAGTTACATTGAGTAGTTTACTTAATAAAAGTAGAGATATCTATAAAAATGGTGTTTACAAAATCAATAGTATAAATAATTTGTTAATTGATAATGACGAAAATCATCTTATTGGTATCTGCTATAGTCTCAATGGTAATAAGTTTTTTAAAGCCCATTTAATAAAGCAACTCAAGGAAAACAATGATGTTGTGGGATTAAAAGGTTACCAAACCGTTTATGATATATATGATAAAATTGAATATAAAATTCTGCCATTTGAATGTAAAGACAAATTAGGGCCTTTGTTAATAAAATCATTTCCAGCGAAAGGAAAGCCTTTAAAAAATAAATATTATAAAGAACAATGGGGTGTTTTAAATAAATATTGGCCTGAAATTTTCAAATAAAAATGCAATTATTCGATAATAAATACACTTTTATAAAAGACCTTGGCAGCGGTGGATTTGGCAAGGTGTTTTTGGCGAAAGAAAAAGTATCAAATCGTTTTGTGGCAATCAAACAATTATTAAATAAAAACAAATCAGAACAAGAAGATATAATCCACGAAATCGAAACAATTTCAAAGTTCGACAATCCCAATATTGTTACCTATTACCATCATTTTTTGGAAGATGAAGTATTATACTTAGTAATGGAATATTGTTCTGGTGGTAGTTTAAGAGATAAATTAGCTTCCAATTCAATTACTACTTCAGAAACAATTGAATGGATACAGACATTAGCTTCTTGCTTAAGAATAATTCATAAAAAAGGTATAATTCATCACGACATAAAACCAGATAATATTGTTTTCTCACAAAATGGCACAATTAAAATTGCTGACTTCGGAGTAGCTAACAGAGACATAGGAACAAGAGCATATATGAGCCCGGAAGCTTTTAATTGGGAGGTTAAAAGTACAAATGAACCACGAATTGATATTTATGCATTAGGTGTAACTTTAATGGAATTATTAACGAAACAAAATCCATTTTTCGGCTTATCAAGAGAAGAAATAATTGAAAAACACCAATCTGCTGATTTTCCAATTCAAAATCTTCCAAATTGGCAACAGGAAATAATTTTGAAAGCAATTAACAAAACACCGGAACTTAGATTCCAGTTCATGATTGAATTCGAAGAAGCATTGAAAGCAAAAGCAGTTCCAATAATTTTCAACAAAGAAAATTTAAAAGCTGCAGAACTAATTGGTTTAGCAAACAAAGCATTAAAAACTAATAAATGGCGTAATGCACTAAAATATTTAGAATTAGCAAATACGAAATACAAAAACAATGTATCGGTATACCAAGCATTAGGCAAATACTATTTAAGAATTCAAAAAATTGAAGCAGCAAAAAACTACTTTGAAAAAGCTTTGAAGCTTAACCCGAGATTAGACCTTCAAAAGGATTTAGGTTGGATTAATTTAGAAGCGAAGAAATATCCAATTGCTATAGGTTTATTGTCAGACCATCTTCATAGAAACCCAGCAGATTATGAAACCTATAATCTTTTAATTCGGTGTTATTACGAAACAGACAGATACGAAACAGCAATGGAACTTTCCAAAATGATTATGGAAGCCAATCCATCTTTACCTTGTTTTGCAAATAATTATTTTATTGCTTTTGTTTTGAATAGCAATGGTAAATCCATCCCTCCAAAATCAAAATCAGAGCAAAAAGACAATCCTTTTATTGAATACAATCTTTCAGTAATTACCGAAAAAGAATTAAGCCATAATTTTAAAAAGACACCTTCATTAAAATCAAAATTATTATTTATGGACTTTCAATTTAATACCTTGAAAGAAAATACAATAACAATATTAGAAACGAACAATAAAATAGAAACTCCAAATTCATTCAATAATCCAATTATAAAATTTGGCAGAGAAGAATACCATCAAAACGAGATTCAGGTATCAGGATCCAATGCAGTTAGCAGAAGACATTGTGTTATAATTAATTCCAAAGATAATGTTTGGCTTTATGACCTCGAAAGTACAGGAACAGTAGTAAACGATGAAATTGTAACAAATAAAGTTCCTTTGATCGGCCGCAACTTATTAAAAGTAAAAGACATATTTTTTTCTTTAACAACTGATAGAAGCAAGCTTCTTTAAATAAATAATTAAAAGATCAAAATATTTCAGATAAATCTCAATAGATTTTAAAAAAGATTAAAAAAACAATAGGTATTACATGAAATTTCAGCAGTAAAGTACTTGATGTCATTAAAAGTAATTTATTAAAAAACATAAAATAGTTAACAAATAATAATTTCTTAAAAAATGAAAAGATTCTTTAAAATTATTGTAAATTTAAAAAGGAAGATTGCAGATATGTTACCAGAAAAAGGTAGTAAAAATGAAAATTTATTTATAAAATTTATGTCTTTTATTGGTATTATTTTATTTATTTTTATATTGAAGAGATGCGAATAGTTTTAGAAAATTTATTTAAACTAACAATGCTCATTCAAATAAATGAAGAACAACGTAATAAAATACAATTTGATGATGATCTCAAAAATTCTTTATCCTTACAATATCTTTTATAAATCCGCGAAATTATCTATTAATTATCTCATTCAGCTGCACAAAAATCGCTCCTGGTCCAAGTATTCCCAGCATCAATTCTTTGTTTGCTTCATTTCACTAATTTCAATTTAAATATGGAAAATCCTTTTGAACTCATTTTAGAAAGACTTGATAGAATTGAAAAAGCTATTAATAGTATAAACATTCCAACTACAATTCTGGTAAATAAAGCTCCAATGGGTGTAAAAGAGTTGTCTGAATATTTAAAGCTAAGTGATTCTGCAATCTATAAATTAACTTCTACTAGTCAAATTCCACACTCTAAAAGCGGTAAAAAATTATATTTCAAAAAAGAAGATATTGACGAATGGTTACAAACAAAAAGAATCAAAACAAATGACGAAATGAAAAAAATGGCTTTTGAATATTTAAACAAAAACACCAAACGTAATTGATATCTTTGTGTTATAGCATTTTACAAAAATGAAATTAAAACTACTCTTATTTCTTTTAATCCCATTCATAACCCTTGCCCAAATCCCGGCATACTATTCACTTTTTGGCAAAGACCCACAACGGTTTTTTATCAATTCAGAAGTGCGTTGTGTTTATTTTCATGGAACCATTGTTGAAAAACCCATTCCATCCTACAAAGTATTCAAAGGTGATGTGTTTGAATTGGTAGATCAAGCCACAGATTTCGTTTTATCAAAATTGGATTATTCCATTGGAACTCGATCACAAGAAGTTTCCATTCCCGGAAAATATGAAATCCCTAAAGAGATTGTTGCCGAAGCCATTGTCAATGCGGTGGCACACAGAGATTATACCAATAACGGCAGTGTACAAGTAATGCTCTTTAGTGACCGCTTGGAAGTGGTCAATCCGGGAGCATTGCCATTGGGCTGGACGATAGAAAAATTAAAAGGGCTGCACACTTCCGTTCCGGCCAATCCGCTTTTGGCAGAGCCGATGTATCTAAAAGGATATATAGAACGTCTAGGTACAGGAACAGCTGACATCATTCGTATTGCAAAAGAAAACAAGCTGAAAGAACCTGATTTTGAACAGAATGAAGATTTTAAAACCACTATCTACCGACCAACTACCGACCAACTACCGACCAAGTACCGACCAAGTACCGACCAAGTTCCCCTCAAGTTCCCCTCAAGTTCTGTAGAAGTTAGAAATTTGCTAAAAGTAATGCAAGGGGAAATGAGTAGAAAAGAGATTCAAGAGCTATTAGAATTAAAACATTCCGCTAATTTTAGAGAAAATTATTTGGAGCCGGCTTTAGCTGATGCGGTAATCGAAATGAAATATCCGGATAGTCCAAATCATCCCAAACAAAAATATTTGGTCACAGAAAAAGGAAATGAAATAAGGAATAGTATATTCGGAAAACAATAAAGGATAATTTGAAACAACGATGGCACAAGGCACAAGAGAAATTCATTTAGAAGAAGATATAGTTAGCTATTTAGTAAATCATGGTGGTTTTCATGAAGTACCGGCTATTAGTTATGATAAAGAGTTATGCCTCATTCCAAGCGAGGTAATTGGATTTATACAAGAAACCCAACCCGAAAAATACAATCTTTTAAAACTAGAACAGTATGGCGACAAAGTTGAGGAAAAGATAGTAGCCAATATTGCAAAAACCTATAAAGACAGTAAAGACAAAACGCTTGATGTATTGCGGAACAAAGTCAAAGACAGAGGGGTTCAGTTCGACATGGTTTATTTTCAGCCGGCTCACAACAAATCCCCGGAACATCACGAATGGTATAAAAAAAATCGTTTAGCAGTTGTACGACAATTAAAATATTCTTCTCGAAGTAATAATTCCATTGATTTAGTCCTTTTTGTTAATGGTATTCCGGTGGTTACATTAGAACTAAAAAACGAATTAACCGGTCAAAACCATCACAATGCAATTAAGCAATACATCCAAGACCGCGACCCAAAAGGGGAACCTTTTTTAGAGTTTAAAAGATGCTTGGTTCACTTTGCTGTCGGGACTGAAAAAGTATTCATGACCACAGAATTAAAAGGAAAAGGAACCTTCTTTTTACCGTTTAATAAAGGATTAGATAATTTTAATCCCAATGGTTTTGCCACTTCCTATTTATGGGAAGAGGTTTTAACCAAAGATTCTCTTTTAGATTTGATTCAAAATTACATCAATATTCAAACAGATATTGAGAAAGAATATGACAATGCGACCAAAAACCTTAAAGAAAAGAAGTCAACAAAACTGTTGTTTCCTCGTTTTCACCAACGAAGAGCAGTACAACGATTATTGCAAGTAATAAAAGAAGAAGGTGTCGGTAAAAATTATTTGATACAACATTCGGCAGGTTCCGGCAAATCAAATACGATTACATGGTTAGCCTATCGACTAGCCGGTTTTTACCAAAAGGAAGACGATGTAAAAGCATTGTATGATTCCGTTATTATTGTAAACGACCGTAGAGTGTTGGATAAACAAATACAAAACAACATTCGACAGTTAGATAATACACCGGGTTTGGTAGCCTACATTGACGAAAACAAAACAGCCCAAGACTTAAAAAAAGCCATTGAAGAAGGAAAACGAATCATTATCACTACCATTCAAAAGTTTCCGGTTATTTCAGAAACAATCAACAGTATGCCGGAACGGAAATATGCAGTAATTATCGATGAAGCTCATAGTTCACAATCCGGGGAGGCGGCTCGCCATTTAAAAAAATCACTTTCTTTAGAAGAAGCCGAGAAATTAGATGTTACAGAAGATTTAGACGATATAATAGCCGATGAAATCAAACGCAAAGGAAAACAACCGAATATTTCCTTTTTTGCCTTTACCGCAACACCAAAACCAAAAACGGAAGAGTTATTCGGTCGTTTAATTGATGGTAAAATAAAAGCATTTGATACCTACACGATGGAACAGGCCATTAAGGAAGGGTTCATTCGCGATGTATTGAAAAACTATATGTCATTCAAACGCTATTATAAAATTATCAAGCGTTCCGATATCGATGATAAAGAATACGAAAAGAAAAAAACAGTTCGTTTATTAGGCTCTTACGTTGATTTACAGGATCATGCTATTGAACGCAAAGCACGAATTATGATTGAGCATTTTGTGAGTCAAACCCAGAATGAGATTCAAGGAAAAGCTCGTGCCATGGTGGTTACAAAGTCACGTTTACATGCCGTTCGTTTCAAACGCAAGTTTGATGAAATTATGCAGGAAATGAAATTACCTTATGGAGCATTGGTTGCATTTTCAGGAACGGTCAAAGACAGCGAAACGAATGAAGAATATACCGAAACCAGTATGAATCAATTACAAGGTAAAATTTCTATACAGGAGGCTTTGAAATTACCACAACATAGAATTTTGATTGTAGCCAATAAATTTCAAACTGGATTTGACGAACCGTTGTTGCACACCATGTTTGTAGATAAAAAATTAGGAGGTGCAGCAACAGTGCAAACATTAAGCCGTCTGAACAGAACGATGAGAGGAAAAGAAAGTACCATGGTATTAGATTTTGTCAACGATACAGAACAAGTGCAAGCTGATTTTCAGTACTACTATGGCGAAAACTACATGGAGGAAGACAATCAAACGGATCCTAATAGTTTATACACTGTTCAAAGTAAAATAGACAGCTTCAATGTATTCTATCAAAACGAAGTGGAGGCATTTGCATCCATCTTTTTTAGAAAAGGAAATGATTACGAAAAATTGAATCCTATTTTAAAAACGGTTACAAAGAGATTTGAAGAGGAACTACATGAAGATGATCAAGTCAACTTCAAATCAGAAGCACAAACATTTATCAAGCTCTATCGTTTCTTAAGTCAAATTATCACTTTTACAGATGTAGAATTGGAGAAATATTATGTTTTCCTAACGGCACTAGTAAAAATGCTGCCTTACATCAAAGCAAATTTGCCTTTGGATGTATTGGGAGAAGTAGAACTGGATAGCTATAAAATCCAACACCAATATACAACTGATTTAGCATTGGTCTCTGAAAATGGCGAGATGTTTGGGATGACGCCTGGAGGAGCTTCAGGCAAAGAAGAGGATGAATTGGAACTCTTAACCAATATTATAAAAGTACTAAACGATACCTTTGGCATTGATTTAAACGAGGAAGACAAGGTAGATTTTTTTAAAATGAAAGACCGTGTTTACTCCAACGAAGAATTAATGAGTTTCTTTAACAAGAATAATTCAAGAGATAACATCCAAGACAAATTCAGTGAGGAAATTGATAATGAATTACTGAATTTTATCAACACTAAATTAGAACTCTATAACAAATTATCAGAAGACCGTGTAAACCTCATGTTTAAGAAGATGTGGTTTAATGATTTGTATGATAAAAAAGTGAGGGGGATTTAAATAATACTTGAAATGTGTACTTATTATGAATAGTTGATTCTAGTCTTCGCGGCATAGAAACAAAAAAAATGCTATAAAATATTGTAAATGAATAAATCCTCTTTCACCATACGAAAATCAAAACTCAACAGTGAGTTAGTAAAAATAAAAAAAGCTTTCAAAGGTCTTTCTGCAAAAAGATTTTCTACGGTGCTCGAAATTACGATAACAGATGATTTACTGACACTTATTGTTCCGGGTATAAAAATTGAAATACCCTGTAAAACAGTAAGTACAGTAAAAGCAAGTTTAGATTATTTTTATTTTGTTTCAATTGTAAAAGAATGGAAAAAACCAATTTTAGAATGTACATTTTACGACAATAAAATGCATTTTGGGATTACCACCATTAATGTACAAACGACATTTTTTCAAGACGACAGTATTTTAAGAAGCATAAAACTGCCTATAAATTTTACCGATTGGCATCTGTTGAGGTTGGAAAATAAAAATTACACAAAAGAAGAAATTAGTTTCAACGGTTTAGATTACATGGTGAATTGTGCAAAAGGTAACATGCTTTACAATGCTGAAAGAGCGAGTGAATTTCTGGCTCTGTACGGTATAACAACACAAGAAGTAATAGAACTAATTGAAAAGAAAATTAAATTAGAGTAGGTTCTAAAGTAAATCTCAGAAAAAAATAAAAATATAGTAATCCCCTTTACGGATTTCCGCAATCATGATAATAATCAATTGATTATATTTGAAAAAAGAAGTGTATTATTTCAATTTTTAGGAGCCAATCGCTCGAGCATTTTAGTAATCCATGTTCCTGCTTTCGCTCCTATCTTGCCGCAAGCGTCAAGGATAACCGCTCAATCAAGGTATAAATCTTTAAAATAGTTTTTATCTTTTTAAAGAAAAATG
>Ga0164292_10003504_pt1 | contig 12804 bp, 11 predicted proteins | sample GEODES117metaG_FD_111486 | JGI IMG/M metagenome (GOLD analysis project Ga0164292, IMG submission 111486) | Eutrophic lake water microbial communities from Lake Mendota, Wisconsin, USA - GEODES117 metaG | ecosystem: Environmental > Aquatic > Freshwater > Lake | place: USA: Lake Mendota... | reverse complement strand
GATCTCACTACCGATGGGATCGTCACTGAAGACCGTCGCTGCGGTAGTCGGTCTGATGTGAGCGATCGCAAGGTGACCACTCGGCCAACTCCGCGCATCATTTCGGAGTGGGACCCAAAGGGTGAGATCTGCGAAGGAGAGATCAGCGAGGAGTTGCCATTGCGCGACCAGTTCGCCGAGGTGGGCGAGCTCTTCGGGAAGGAGTGCGGTCCGCGAGATCGCGAGGTTGCCTCGAATCGCCATGAAGTGAGCCTAGCCATTCTCTGATCTGGGAGAACTTCGCTTCGCCTCGCCTTCTAGGTGATGGCCATATGCGAAGGAAGTCTTCGCGTTCATCTTCGAGAAAGAAGATCGGGAAGGGCTCGAGGAGCGAAGCCGCCTCCATCCGCCGCGCCTTACGTCCGCCGACGAGCAAGAAGGCGAGAGCCAAATGGGGATGGATCCTTCGCTGGAATTCGATCATGGAGTGAGCGAGGGCCAACTCTTCGCGATTGAGTCCCGCAACATAGAGCGCGCACCGCGCATGTGTGAATCTGGCATGGCGAACTCGCTCATCGAATCTCCTGGTCGGTACGAGCGCTGATCGCAGATCTCGCTCCTCGAATGGGGCGATATTTGCGATAGGTGCGCCAAGAGATGAGTCAGAGTTGATGGCTCCGACGAGTTCCCCGGCAAGGGCGCTCCACTCACCTTGTGCGATGACAAGGACGGAAGGCCATGATGTCGCGGTTGCAAATGGTGGATAGATCTGATCGCGAATGAAACCCTGCAAAGTGGCATCATCCCACTCGCGCGCCTGCCATGGGATCGAGATGATCGGCAGGTCAGTGGACTGAATTTCAATGTCGGTAATCAAGATCTCATCCGATGAAAGCTCTCGTGCGCCGACGATCTTCCGCTCACCGATCTGGAATCCTCGATGAGCGAGTATTCGCACCACTCGTTCCTCGAGTTCGAAGTCACGGAAACTTGTGACGATCACCGGTGTGACAAATGATTCAGAGAGTTCAGATGACATGGTCCACGACGAGAAGTGGTCCTCTTGAGTACGCGTCAAGAAGTGCTCTTACCTCCGGTAGTCGCACCCGAAGGATCAACTGAGTCCTGTCGCTGAGCGACCCGCCTGGTATCACCTCATCGACGACGAGAGATGTCAGGACGAGTTCAGTGAAGTCATCCCTCAGGTCACTCATCCCTGCCCGCGAACTGTCAGCGAGACGATAGAGGTCGACGATGCTCCCTTGCGCCACTGAGATGGGGATATCGGAACGGGCAATATCGAGCGAGACCAATCGCCACAGGATGTTGTCACTACGGTCGGTCAAGTCGCTTCGTGCGATCGCTTCGCCACTCGCGAGTGAGCCGGTTGCGATCAGTCCGTAGATCTCCTCACGTGAATGGAGATAGATCCGCTCCCTGCCGGGAAGATAGAGGCGAGCGAGCGCGACGTCATCCGGTGCGATTCGATCCCCTGCCGATATCCGGTTCGTCGCGACCCAGTAAAGCTCGGTCTGGTCCGAGGCTCGAATGAGAGCGGCTGCTGCGAAGATCGAGATGATGATCAGTGCGATCCCGAACGCACCTCTACGCGAGATTTCCATGCCCGGATGCTGAAGCACTGACTGGGATCCAAGACCTGTTCATCCACAGTCATACTTTCGGGCCAGAGACTTTCCCACAATCCCCTGATGGTTCGAAGGGTCAGGAATGCAACCTTCGCCTCATGAGCAGAGAGATGACAGAACGGGAGATGGGTTGGCAAGCGCCGATGCTCCCTCTCTTCGAAGAACGTACCCGAATCACAGAGGCTGGCATCAAGCGTCGCCTCTACCTGATCCCAACTCAATTCGGTGAGCAGTTCGACCCGAACTTCTCACCTATACCAACGCCTCAGGATCAACTTCCAGAGATCACACTCTGGGTCCGCGATTTCACTCGCCGTCTACTGGAGGTGATGTCATCTAGGAGAGCGCCACATCAACTAGCTAGATGGTGCCATCGCCAGCCATTCTCGACACTGCTTGGCATGACACGAAGTTTCACAGACCTTCCAAAGGTACGGCGAGTGCATATCAGGCAACCACTTGAGTCATTGGCAGAGGTGACTGTCTTACTCGAGTATCGAGGTCGAACGCATGCGATAGTCCTTCGCTTCGAAGGAGTTGATCGTCGCTGGCTCTGTACAGTGATCGAGCGGGTTTAGAGCGAGCGCATTGAGATCAAGAGCCGAGTCCGTGGCAACGCTTGTACTTCTTGCCAGAACCACAAGGGCACGGCGCGTTGCGCGAAGCGCCACCCTGCACGCCAGCGCCATTCGATGAAGAACGCACTTGTTGGCCGCCAGTCTCATCACTGCTCGAATATCGAAGTTGCTGAGTAGCAGGTGCCGCTACGGCACCTTTAGCCTCGACTGAGGATGGATCGCCAGCTTCTGCTTTCACTTCGACATTGAAGAGATAGCCGACCGTCTCCTCTTTCACTGCATCCATCATCGCGACGAAGAGGTCATAGCCCTCTTTCTGGTACTCCACCAGAGGATCTCGTTGCGCCATCGCGCGAAGCCCGATTCCCTCTTGGAGGTAATCCATCTCGTAGAGGTGCTCGCGCCACTTGCGATCGAGGACGGAGAGCAAGACCTTCCGCTCGAGTTCACGCATCACTGGTGCGGACAACTTCTCTTCCCTCTCGCCGTAGGCGCGTTCGATGTCATCGAGGAAGGTGCGGATCATGAAGTCACGATCAAGTCCACCACGACCGCCGACCTCTTCGATCATCTGCTCTTGGGTGACGGTGACCGGGTAGAGCGCCTTGAATGCGGTCCAGAGAGTGTCAAGATCCCAATCCTCAGGGAAACCCTCTGAGGTGGCGACATCGATGTATCCGATGACCGTGTCTTCGATGAAGCCGCGCATCTCTTGGGAGATGTCGAGACCCTCGAGGATCTCACGACGTTCGCCGTAGATCACCTCGCGTTGTCGGCTCATGACATCGTCATACTTCAAGACGTTCTTACGCATCTCGAAGTTCTGCGCCTCTACTTGAGTTTGCGCGGATTTGATCGCGTTGGAAACCATCTTCGATTCGATCGGCATATCGTCCGGGATGCCGGCAGCACCGAGGAATCGCTCCACCAGCACGGAATTGAAACGACGCATCAAGTCGTCTTCGAGTGAGAGATAGAAACGCGACTCACCAGGATCGCCCTGACGACCGGATCGACCTCGCAACTGGTTGTCGATGCGACGAGACTCATGACGTTCGGTACCGAGGACATAGAGCCCGCCTAGTTCGACCACTTTGTCATGTTCGGTCGCGACGAGCGCCTTCTGTTTCGCTAACTCCTCAGGCCAAGCGCGTTCGTACTCCTCGGCATTCTCGACGGGAGAGATACCACGCTCCTGCAGTTGGAAATCGGCCATGAACTCCGGGTTACCGCCAAGCATGATGTCGGTACCGCGACCTGCCATGTTCGTCGCTACCGTCACTGCACCGAGCTTTCCGGCACGGGCGATGATCGCCGCTTCGCGCGCATGTTGTTTCGCATTGAGAACTTCATGTGGGATCCCTTGCCGCTTCAAGGTCTCCGAGAGCAACTCTGACTTCTCCACACTCACCGTTCCGACGAGGACAGGTTGACCCTTCTTGTGTCTCTCTGCGATGTCTTGAGCGACTGCCATGAACTTGGAACGCTCGTTCTTATAGATCAGATCTGATTGGTCGGCTCTTTGCATCGGCTTATTGGTAGGGATCGGGACCACACCGAGTTTGTAGATCTGAAGGAACTCCGCTGCTTCGGTCATCGCAGTACCGGTCATACCGCTCAGCTTGTTGTAGAGCCTGAAGTAATTCTGGAGTGTGATGGTGGCAAGGGTCTGGTTCTCATCCTTGATAGGCACTCGCTCTTTCGCTTCCAGAGCTTGATGGAGACCTTCGTTGTAACGACGTCCAGCGAGGATGCGGCCGGTATGTTCATCGACGATCAATAGCTCGCCAGATTGCACCACATAGTCTCGATCGCGTTTGAAGAGCTCCTTCGCCTTGATCGCATTGTTGAGATATCCGATCATCGGGGTATTGACCGACTCATAGAGGTTCTCGATCTTCAGGAGTTCTTCGACTCGTGTGACACCAGCATCGACGATACCTACCGTGCGCTTCTTCTCATCTACTTCATAATGGAGATCCCGCTCCAAACGCGATGCGATGTTCGCGAATTCGACATACCACTTCGTCGCCTTGTCGGCGGGACCGCTGATGATCAACGGCGTTCTCGCCTCATCGATCAGGATCGAGTCGACCTCATCGACGATCGCGAAGTTGTGTTCCCGCTGCACACAGGTCTCGATCGACCACGCCATGTTGTCGCGGAGATAGTCGAAACCGAACTCATTGTTCGTTCCATATGTGATGTCACAGTTATACGCCTCGCGACGCTCGTCAGGGGTCATGGAAGAAAGGATCACGCCGACTCGAAGCCCTAGGAATCGATGGATGCGACCCATCCATTCGCTATCGCGCTCGGCGAGATAGTCATTGGTGGTGACGACATGGACGCCAAGTCCAGAGAGTGCGTTGAGATAGGCCGGTAGAGTCGAGACCAAAGTCTTTCCCTCACCCGTCTTCATCTCCGCGATATTCCCAAGATGGAGCGCAGCGCCACCCATCAACTGAACGTCATAGTGGCGTTGGCCGAGTGTTCGCTTGGCTGCCTCCCTGACTACCGCGAATGCCTCGGGTAGGAGGTCGTCTAACTCCTCGCCATCGTCATATCGTTTCTTGAACTCATCGGTCTTCGCACGCAACTCTCCGTCGGAGAGTGCGGAGATCTCGCCTTCCAGCGAATTGATCTCTTCGGCGATCGCAGCGAGACGCTTGACGATACGTCCTTCACCAGCACGGAGAATCTTGTCGAGGATCGCGACCACGGACACATCTTAGAGGAGATGTTCAGAGCCCTCGCGCGGAGTAGCAGGCGGTGATACCCGTGATCGATGAGCGCACTCCGAGAGAAGAGTGTGATATCGCCGATATCGCGGCCGCCATCGTCGAACCCGAGGTAATGACATCATCGATGAGGAGAATCTCAAGGTCTCGCCCCGACCTGACCGCACCGGTGATATCAAGTGAGTGCAATCCCTTCTCCAATCGTCGTTCATCGACCGCCAAGGAGTCAGCAAGATTCTCGATCCGTTCGCGCATGGTCAACTCACTCTGGTCCCTGATCGCGCGCTTCCATCTCAGAATGGGGAGAAGGACGGCATGATGATCGGAGATTGCCACGGTCTTCAAAACCTCCTTCGCTAGTGAATGGATGAAGTCCTCACCTCGACGACGGATCGCACTTTTCGATGAGGGAATCGGGATGATGACTCGCAGTGAGTCCTTCGGCCTCTTGAAGTCGAGCCGAGTGATCCCGGTCGAGATCGCAAGCGTGAGGAATTTCTTTGCTCGTCTCTCTCCCCGTTCTTTGGCGGCGAGGACGACCGACATGGCGCGATCGTCATAGGCGACGGTAGAGATGACTGGCACCTTTCCGATGAAGCGCAGACTGGCTTCACTTCGCCAGAGTGCGAGGCAGCTCTCCCACTGCCCCTCACGAAGACAACAGGGACAGAGGTCTGGGAAGACGAGCGAGCCGATTCCTCGTGACGCAGAGTGGAGGAATCCCTTGACTGGAACGAGTGACACCGCGCTATCGAAGTGGAAGGAAGTCCGTGGCTTTCAGAGTTGGTAGCGGAACTGTTGAGAGAGATCGACTGGTGGATCAGTGATGGGCTGACCTGAATCCGAGGGAAGCGTCACCAAGAAGAGGGCACCACGTCCCATCTCGCCAAATACGCGAATCGACCCGCCATGCAACTTCGCATCCTCAGCCGCGATCGCAAGACCTAATCCTGTCCCGCCACGCTCTCGAGAGCGCGAGGGATCGGCGCGCCAGAAGCGCTCAAAGATGCGCTCGAACTGATCAGCACTCAATCCCAACCCAAAGTCGCGGATGGCGATATCGACGCTCGTCTCGCGCTCACTCACGGTCACTCGGATCTCTCGCTCCTCGCCATGATCGAGCGCATTGCTGAGGAGATTACGAAGGATGCGCGTCATCCTTCGACGGTCGCCGTCGAGGGTCGCCTCGCCTCGAACGACGAACTTCGAGGGCTCCACATCGAGCGAGTCGATGGTCTCGCGGATCAACTTGCTCACTTCGATCTCCTCATAATCGAGCGTCGCAACTGCGGCATCGAAGCGACTCACTTCGATGAGATCAGTCAGGAGTTGGTCGAAGCGGATGATCTGAGTCATCAGGATCTCTGCGCTACGAGCGATCGCGGGGTCGTAAGAATCCTTCTCACCCAAGATCAGCTCACCTGCCATCCGGATCGTGGTCAATGGATTGCGCAATTCGTGCGATACATCGGAGACGAAACGTTGTTGCATCCGGGAGAGGTTCTCTAGTCGCGAGATCTGTTGTTCGATGGCAAAGGCCATCTCATTGAAGGATCGACCGAGCGCTGCGATCTCATCCTCCCCCTCCACCGCGACGCGTCGACTGAGATCTCCCGATGTGAATGACTCTGCTACCTCTGCGACGTTACGGATCGGATCGACGACGCGACGGACGATGAGGAATGCCATCGAGAGGATGAGGATGAAGACCAAGAGGAAGGCGATGAGAAGTCCACGAGCGATGATTGCGATCGACTCCTGTTGCGACTCGAAGTTGAATAGTACGAACATCTCGTAGGTGCCCGCGAATGCGATATTGATCCGCTTGCCGATTGCTACCCCAGGAACAACCTCACCACCGGCGTAGGAGATCTCGGTCCGCTGCCATTCGATCTCATTGCTAGTCTCAACCATTTCTCGCAACGCCGATGAGATCGACTCAGGTTCGACGAAATTGGAGGTCCGAGAGAGATCGAGATCGCTTACCTGATTATCTGGGCTCTTGATCAATGCGATCTCTCGTGCCGAGACCGTGGCACCTCTTGCGATGGAGAGAGCCATCACCTGCTCGAATGCCTCTTCAAGGGATTGATCGGTGACGGACTCTGGATTCGCGCTCTGGATCAACTCGAATCGGAACTCTGCCGCAGTGATGGTGCTCTGGGCTTCGTTGATGGAACTCTCGATGCTGCTATCGATGATTCGGCTCTCGATCTGCAGGAAGATGATGGTGCCGATCACTCCAGAAGAGAGAGTGAAGAGTGTGGTGGTCAGCACCACGACTCTGATCGCAAGTGACCTGCGAAGCGCCAGACGAAGGCGCGAGAACATGATCAGCGATTTCCGGTTGCACCAGACTTGTATCCGACGCCGCGAACGGTCAATACGAGAGTCGGATTGTCTGGGTCATGCTCGATCTTGGAACGAAGTCGTTGGACATGGACATTGACGAGACGAGTATCTGCCGAATGTCGGTAATCCCAGACTTCTCGCAACAACTCTTCCCGGGTGAATACTCTCCCTGGTTCCTTGGCAAGCGCCACAAGAAGATCGAATTCGAGTCGTGTGAGTGGGATAGCTCTTCCTGCTCTCGTCACCAAATGCTCGACGAGATCGATGGTCAGATCTCCGAGCGTCAGATGCCCGGTGAGATCGCGCGAGTTACGCCGTAACTGCGTCTTGATCCGCGCTACCAACTCGGAGTAATGCTCCATCGGTTTCACGAGATAGTCATCGGCTCCAGCCTCAAGGCCTTTGATCTTGTCCGGAGTCTCACCACGAGCGGAGAGGAAGATGATCGGAACGCGTGGTGACTCTTGACGAATCGCCTTACAGACTTCGACGCCATCGAAGCCGGGAAGCATCACGTCGAGGAGGACGACATCCGGTTGGTTGTTCCTGAAGACTTCCAAAGCCTCATCGCCACGACTGACGAGATCTACTTCGATTCCAGCACCGTTGAGGACGATCCCCAACATCTCAGCAAGGTCTTGATCATCCTCGACGACCAATACCGAGGGCATTAGCTACCGTGTTCCCAAGAGTTCAAGTACTGGACCTGCTCTGAGGTAAGAGTGTCGATCTCTGCACCGAGGCTCTTGAGTTTGAGCGAGGCTACTTCCTTATCGATCGCTTCAGGGACGTTGTGAACGCCCGGCGCGAGATCCTTCGCACTCTTGACCAACCACTCCGCTGTCAGCGCCTGATCCGAGAATGACATATCCATGACGACCGCTGGGTGACCTTCGGCAGCGCCAAGGTTGACGAGTCGACCCTCAGCGATCAGGAGGACGCGCTTGCCATCGGCAAGGACATATTCATCGGTCTGATGGCGGATCTTCGAATTCTTCTTCGTCGCGTACTTCTCCAACCAGGCAACATCGATCTCGATATCGAAGTGACCGGAGTTGGCGAGGATCGCACCATCCTTCATCAGCGAGAAGTGCTCGGCGCGGAGGACATCACGGTTTCCAGTGACGGTGATGAAGATGTCGCCGACCTTCGCTGCCTCATGCATCGGCATGACGCGGTAACCCTGCATCATCGCATCGAGCGCCTTGGTTGGATCGATCTCAGTGACGATGACATCGGCGCCGAGTCCACGACCGCGCTCTGCAACGCCCTTGCCGCAATACCCGAAACCGGCGACGACGAGGACCTTTCCTGCGAGCAGGATGTTGGTCGCACGGAAAACCGCATCAAGAGTCGATTGTCCGGTGCCATAGCGATTGTCGAACATGTGCTTGGTATCGGTGTCATTGACAGCGACCATTGGGAAGGTGAGGGCGCCATCTTTCGCCATCTGTCGAAGGCGGATCACGCCAGTGGTCGTCTCCTCGCACCCACCGGAGATGTTCGGCAAGAGCTCCTGGCGAGTGGTGTGGAGCGTGTTGACGAGGTCGCAACCATCGTCGAAAACCTGATGTGGCTCGATGTCGAGCGCTGCGTTGATGTGTGCGTAGTAGCCATCACGATCGATCGCATTGCGTGCGAATGTCGAGATCCCATATTCATGCACTAGCGCCGCTGCGGTGTCATCCTGGGTAGAAAGTGGGTTTGAGGCGCAGAGTGCGATCTCGGCTCCGCCAGCCTTGAGAGTGATCATCAAGTTCGCAGTCTCTGTCGTCACGTGCATGCACGCTGCGATGCGCACACCATTGAATGGCTTCTCTCGCTCGAAGCGCTCACGGATCTCTGCCAGGACCGGCATGTTCCGACCTGCCCATTCGATGCGCTTCTTGCCCTCGGCGGCCAAGGATGCGTCTGCGATGTCATGTCGTGGAAGGGTCATGGTCGTTGGGTTCACTGAGATCTCCTGATGAATGGTTCCCGCTAGGTCTTGGGTTGGGCTTCTAAGGCGGAGTCTAGCCGCTGACCTATCTCGTCAGCGAAAGATGAGTGATTATCGAATGATCGAGAGCACCTGATCACGAATCGATGCCATGGTGGCTTCATCGCCAGCCTCGACATTGAGGCGCAAGAGTGGCTCGGTATTGGAGGGTCTCAAGTTGAACCACCAACCCTCACCCTCGATCGTCAATCCATCGAGGCGCTCGTGTAGGTACTTCCCTTCCGGGAACTCCTTCTCCACTCTCTCCATCGCACCGTTCTGATCCTTGACCACGGAGTTGATCTCGCCACTCTGTCGATATCGATTGAAGGGCTCCAAGATCTCACTCAGTGACTTCTCGCTCTCCTTCAAGGCGGCGATGGCATAGAGGGCGGCGAGCATTCCAGAGTCAGCACGCCAGAATGAGGAGAAGTAGAAGTGTCCGGAGTGCTCGCCACCGAATATCGCTCCGGTGTCGGACATCAACTTCTTGATGAATGAATGTCCGACGCGACTCTTGACCGCCTTGCCACCCGACTCAGCGACGACCTCCGGCACGACGCGTGACGTGATCAGGTTGTAGATGATCGATGCACCGGGGTTGCGTCGTAATTCGATCGAAGCGATCAACGCCGTGAGTGCCGATGGGGAGACGCACTCACCTCGTTCGTCGACGAGGAAGCAGCGATCAGCGTCACCATCGAAGGCAAGACCGATATCAGCACAGCTCTTCTTCACGGCGCGCTGTAAGTCCTTGAGATTCTCTGGATCGATCGGGTTGGCTTCGTGGTTGGGGAATGTGCCATCGAGTTCGAAGTAGAGCGGGACGATCTTCGCTCCTACCCGCTCGAAGACGCCAGGGGCGGTATGTCCTGCCATTCCATTGCCAGCATCGATGGCGATGGTCAACTCTCTGCCAGCAGTGAAGTCGATCTCGAAGAGCGAGAAGAGGAAGTCGATGTAATCAGTGAGCATCTCCTGATCACGTGAGGTACCGACGGGTCGATTCGGGATCGGAGTCCCTTCCTTGATCGCTGACTTGATCCATGCCAGACCTGAATCCATGCTGATCGGGCGCGCGAAGGCGCGGCAGAGCTTGATGCCGTTGTAGCTGGCCGGGTTATGGCTGGCAGTGAACATCGCACCAGGCAGGCCGAGATTCCCAGAGGCGAAGTAGAGCTGATCGGTCGATGCGAGTCCGATACGGATCACATCAAGACCTTGACTGGTCACGCCATCGCTGAAGGCAGTCGCAAGTGGTGATGATGATGGGCGCATATCTTCACCGATGACGACCGTCCCCGGTTCGCGCTCCACTTCAAGGAAACGAGCGAATGCGCTGCCGGCCGCGAAAGTGAACTCCTCGTTGATCTCCTTACCGACAAGGCCCCTGATGTCATAGGCCTTGATGATGGAATCGAGCGTTGAGTCCTTGATCATCTTCGTCTAAGAGTCTCTGCCTACTAGAGGGCGCGAAGATGGCCGCGGCGGCGAAGTTCAGGTTGTGACGAATCATCTCCATCACTCTGCTTCTCTTCAGTGACAGCAACATCCCTAATCGCATCTGCGATAGCTGAGAAGTCCTCATCTTGGGGACTCGGCTCTCGTCCCAACTCCGCAGTGACAACGCTCCAACCCCGAGGCACGGTCAAGCGTTCGCTATGAGCCAGACATAGGTCGTAGTTATGTGGTTCTTGGTACTGCTGCAAGGGCACCAGGGTCGCAGCCTGTTCACCATAGTTGTAGGAGAGGGTGGCGACAGCGCGCTCAGTGCAGCCACTCTTGCTGCAACGGCGGATCCCCGAGCGATGAGCCATGTTGATTAGCCTAGTAGCGCAATATGAAAGAGGAGTGGATGACTCGCGAGGTGTCACCGGTCGACGAGTGCGTCGATGTCGAAGGTAGGTGTCGATGATCGCTCAAGTTCTGTCCCAGGATTGAGTGGCATCGAGGTGAATCCATCACTGCCCGACCATGTCGCCGCCATGTGGACCGGATATGCACTCGTGATGGCGATCTTCCGACTGTTGCTGGGCACTCTCCAATTGAGAATCTCTGCACCGGTAAGCCGCTCGCTTCGAACCCTCCCGGATCGAGAGGTGATCGCTACGTCGACTCGAATCGCCTTGGCCGCGAAGGAGAGGATCGGCTCCAACCCACCGACATTGAATTGATATGACTCCAACGCAACTGATGGCGTCGAGAATGCGAACTCTCGTCCGGTAGCGGAGATGACTGATGCAGCCACCTCTTCGGTAGCGGTGATCACGATCGCTATGGCCCGACCACCCAACTCATCAGGAAGTGGAAGGCGCTTGACCTCGCCGGGTTGCACCGTCACCTCACTCAAACCGACCGGCGTGAAACGCGTGCCATCACTGAGCAATTCCACATTGACGACTGAGGCGCGAGCACCTGTCGCCAGGATCTCGATCCGATGGTTGGGGATCGCTACTGCACCCAAGCGGGTTGGAATTCCTGCGATGGTGAGAGTCGTCGCTGGAGTCTGAGATGCGAGGAAGTCACCACCGAGATTGCTAAGTCCCCGACTTCGCTCGTCGATGACGAAGGTGCTCACACGTCCTGATCGCGTCAAGACACGGATCGCACTCGCATCCGTCCCCGGTACGAGCGAGTCGACACGGATCTCACGCTGCGAGACCGGCGGGATGGTGATGGCACGACTTCCAGCCTCGCCACTTCGATCGAATGCGAAGATCTCGAGTGACGACGCACTCAAGCCAGAATTGACCGCCAGAATGCGAGCACGTGAGCCAAGCGCACCGCTGGCGCCGACGAACCATTGATCACCATCTCCGATCAGACAATTGGTCGCAGCGGTGTAATTGCGGGTTCGTGTTCGCAGCACGATCGAATTCACCTCGCCACCTTCGACCACGATGCTGGTGTTACTGAGTGGATAAGGATTGACCCGAGCGCGCGTGAATCCGGATTTCCTGCTCTTTGTCGATTTGATCGAGGTGCGGTTCGATGGCAGCAACGCAGTCGCTCGTGCCTCATCCTCGAACTTAGGGCAGACCGTCGCTGGGATCGATGAGGTCCGCTCGATCTGAGCGAGTGGATCGCTCTGCAGCGCTGCGATCAAGACAACAACGAGGCCGAGCACGAGAGAGATCGCGCTCGTACTGCGCGCAGTCAGAGTCCTCATGAGAGCTCCTCGATCGGAACCTCAGCGCGACGTCTTCGTGCCGGTGTGGCAAGGATGAGGGCGAGCAAGAGCGCAATCACTTGGAGTGATAACCAGCCCCTTCGTGCCGTGCCGTCATGGAACAAGAGGAACTCCCCGGGTTCGACCACTTCGAACTGCGGCAAGCCTTCGATGTTCTCCGAGAGTTGCACAGGACGGGAGTTGACCAACATCTTCCATCTTCCATCGAATCTCTCCGCGAGTGTGACGACCCCTGCTCGCGAGATAGTGCCTTCGGCAGAGACTTCTCCACTCGCTATCGCGACATCGACTGCGCTTGCATCAGGGCTCTGATCGAAGGGAGTGAGAGAGAGTCGGGCGT
>Ga0164292_10003502_pt1 | contig 12807 bp, 16 predicted proteins | sample GEODES117metaG_FD_111486 | JGI IMG/M metagenome (GOLD analysis project Ga0164292, IMG submission 111486) | Eutrophic lake water microbial communities from Lake Mendota, Wisconsin, USA - GEODES117 metaG | ecosystem: Environmental > Aquatic > Freshwater > Lake | place: USA: Lake Mendota... | reverse complement strand
TCAAGGTTTTCAAGGTTTTCAAGGTTTTCAAGGACCTACTGGAGTAACTGGAACTGGTGTTAGCAACATCACTAGTGCTGGTGCGGCAGGCGCTTTTGCTCAGGTTCCTGATGATACTAGTAAAGCTGCTTTCGGTTGGATAAGAATAAATATTAGCGGAACAGATTATTATGTACCGGCTTGGCAATAAAATATTACATACAACAAAAGCTCTAGATTAATCTAGAGCTTTTTTCATTTGAGTGGAAGTGGAGCTGGAGGGAATCGAACCCTCGTCTTGTTCAGCTAATACTAAGAATTCATTCACAGGCTTAGTTGGTTTATGACACCAACAAACTTTTGTGCATTTTGTTTTTTGTGTTGACTTAATGCTCGGTCAAGTTTACTCTTTGGTATGAACCAAATTTCACAGAACAATTAACAGCGATCTTAAGGGTATTTCAGGGTTACTGATTGTTCTCGATGGTACTTCTAACCCTTTTTCCCGATGTGCACATTTCTTTAATATCGGTAAGTGCGACCGATTGGTTAGGCAGCGATTGCTACTTCACCACCAACGAATGCCATAGCATCTTCGAAGGTCCAAGTTGACTTGTTGTCAGTTATTGTTTTGATAGGTGATTAAAGTGTTTCCATCTAACACTGCCTGCATTCAAAGAACTACGACTGCCAATCGATGCCTGGTCAGCCCCATATTTGGTTGTTATATCTATTATATGTATATTCAGATACAAAAAAAGGAGAGTACGAATACTCTCCTTAAATGCGATTGTTGTTGGTACAATTACTTGGTAGCAGTTGTATCGACACCAGCAGCGATAGTATCAACTGAAGTTGAATCAGTTGCTACCGAAGTTGAATCTGTTGCAGTTGCAGTAGATTCAGCCGTTTTTCCACCACAAGAAGCCAAGGCTAAAGTTGCGATGAATGCGAAAGCGATCATTACGTTTTTCATAATAGTTATTTTTAAATTGATTAGGGTAGTTATATGTAAGCTAGAGTTTGGTTGTTTTGGTGTGTTAATAAGTTTTTTAAAATAAATGACAAAAAGTTTTTTTATTCATAAAAAAGTATTATATTTGTATATACCAATTAATTAAATTATATGAATATAACAAAACAAATTGAAGAGAAGATCGAAAAAGATCCAATTTTTGCAGAACTTTACGAACAACATGAATCGGCTAAATTTCATCGATTAATTAACAAGACAATTGGTGTACGTGAAGCACTATCTAACTTCTTTAATGAAACTCAGATAGACAAAAAAGAAAAATCTTCATATAATAAATTACATAACGTATAAACATGGGAAAGAAACTTACAAAATCCGAATCTGAACAGATAACTAACCTTGCTAAGGAGTTTGCTCAGTTTTGGGAAATCATCAATGATCGAGAAAGAGAAATAACTCGATTAGATGAAAGAAAGACCGAGATTCAAACTGAACTTGGACAAATCCTTAATAGAATTAACGAAGTTCGAAATGAGGAAAAAAAATTCACTGATAAATTAAAGAAAAAATATGGAAATTGTGAAATCAATATGGAGACGTTTGAAGTCTTTGATATCGCCGAAGAAACCGCTAGACCAAAAGACAATATCACTGATATTTAATACCTTTAGGTTTACGAGAGGAAAAATGATCGGAGGATCTAAATCTCTATACAGAGAAGCTAACCCAGGAAACGAAGTTTTTTTCAATGCAAATATCTTCACCGTTGAAGATGGTAAAATTTGGTATGGTGATATTGATTATACCAAAGATCAAGAAACCCTTGAAAAAATTGCTACTAAATTAGAGCGTAACATCTACATCTTAAGAGAATTAGATGGTCGTTTCGAAAACGAAAAACTTGAAGCTAATCAAATTAAGAAAAAAGCTATTAAGCTTATTCAACCTACAAAATTCTAATAAAATGGAAGAATTAGAAGTAAAGAAAAAATATCAATGGACTACCGGTCCCAGATCAAATCAATTAGAAGTTTATCTTGCAGAAGATGATACGCACATCTGGTTTGAAAGTGGAAGAAGTATCCCAAAAGAAATGATGGATGTTCAACTTCGTCAGATTGAAGATTCCATGTATCAAGCCCTAATTGGTGCTCAATCCGAAAGAGAAAGAATCCAAGGTTTACTTGGTAATGATGCTCCTTTATCTTTAGGAAATATAACACCTGAACAATTGGGAAATACTCAACCAACTCCTGCTCCACAACCAGAACCAGAACCCGTCAAAGAAGAAAATCCAATAGCTCTTATTCTAGAAAAACAGAAAAAACTAGAAGTGGTAGATATTAAAATGAATATGCCGGTAGAAATACCATCGGCTAAAGTCTATGAATTTCTTACAATGATGTTCGATGAAGATGAGGTACTCGATATCTTATCGGCTAAAATTACAGAGAAATTCTCTATTGAAGATATCCAAACTATCGTTAGGAATTCAATCATAAAATATTATACAGAAGAAAACAATTCAAAACCAGAATAATATGCGCAAACCACAATCTCAATCAAGAGCACAAAGACGTGCTTATGAGGCATTCCTAAAGAAAACTAATCCTGCTGCCTATAAGCAATGGAAATCTGAAGCTATCGAAAGAGGAAATCAGATACATGAAGCTAATGCTGAAGCAGTAAGAAAAGCCGAAGAAGAACATTACGAAAAATTACAAACTTCTCTTATTGCATCAATGAGAGCTGATGGTAAAACCGATGCTGAAATAGATGAGTTTATTGCAGATTGGGTACAAACCATCAAACTTTGGGGTGTGGATGAACGACCTAAAAGATGGAGAGAAATTCGTAGAGAAAAAATCGCTAATGCATAATGATATCCATTGAACTATCAAATGCTTCAAATGGTCTAATCAAGAAAATTACAGATACTAATTATAACGGTGCCGGTGAACGCTTTGAAGAGGTTCTCGTTTATCAGATAGATAATAAAGAAAATCGCTTCGAAGCTATCACCGAATTTTTGTACGAAATATCTGCCGATCTAGGATTAGATTTAGGAAGTGATTTTTCTAATGCTCAACTGAGTATTAGTGTAGATTGGGGAGATGAATACATTCCAAAGGATGAAGAAATTGACACAAGAATAAAAGATCTACAAGACGAAATCAAATTTCTTAAGCTTCTTAAGAAATCAAAAGAAGGAAATATATAAACAATGCCAATTCTATCAAAAAACGTTTTTCTTGTTAAGTGCGAAATAGAAGTGTTTGAATCTCTTTATTCTAAGAAGAAGAATTTAGAGGTTATAAACTACCGAGAAATTCGTGAAAAGATGCAGAATTCGGATTATCAAAAATTTGAACCGTCTGATGATGTAGTACAACTACAAATAATCAAGAAAATAAACACATTCAAAGATTGTAAGAGAACTGAAACTCTTTACATTCATCGCGAAAAAGTCGATAGAGACTTTATTCATCGAATAAAAGGACTGCTTAAAACATCTCCATTTACCATTGAATATCATTTACTACACGATGGTAAGATGGAAAGAGGAATTAAGCGTGAGTTCGACACCATCAAAGAACTATAAATGATTACATCAGATATCCTAGATAAAAGATCGATTTGTCATGGATTTATCTCATCTACGAGTAAACCTGATGTTCTAATTCCTTTCAAAGGAGTGATTGAGGATATCCAATTCCATGAAAACTTTCCCAGATACTCTATCAAAATTATCAAATTTTACGACAACATCTACTTTCTAAAGGAATTTTTAGGAGATGGATTCTATCAGCAAAAGTTTGAAGGGAAACCAAAACCGGTTTCTATTCCGAATACCGTTAAAACTGTTCCTGAATTAGAAGATTGGATAGATTCTTGTCGCTTTGTAGTTGAGACTAATTTTGTTGTTAAGACAAAAAATGAAATGATGGAAATCTTCAAAAAATTACAAGAATATCTCATCGCAAAAGCATATCGAGAAATTCAACAATTCTCAGTAAGACCTTTACTTGAATCTCCTCTACGTCTAGAGTCAAAAATTGAACTTAAGGCTAGAATTAAGAGAATGTATGGAGATAAATTCAAATCAATTGAAGATCTTGATTCCTTCTTAGATTGTATATAGTCTGAGATTGAATGAGAATATATAATAAAATAGTATTCCCAAATTATGGCAGCATATACCCCACAAAACATAAATGCAACTGAGTATTATGGTATTGTAGGAGCTACAAGTACAGGCGGTGGATCTCCGATTGTAGGTAAATACTACAACGGAGAATACGATTGGCCACCACCAAAACCTGTAAAGGCTCAAGGAGAAGAAATCAAATCGGCTCTTCAAGGAAGAAAGGCACCTAGTTCTATATTCAATAGATATGCAATATTCTTCTATAACAACCGAATTGGTTCTGTGGCTACCACCCCGGACGAATACATCGATAGTGCTTCATGGTATAGAGATCCAGAAAAGAAGAAGATACAAAATCCTACGGCTGCACAAATTATCAAATGGGCACAAGCCGGAAATACCAATCAAGTAGATTATGCTTGGGAAGATTTCCTTTGGTGTAAGAATTATGGATCGGTTCCCAATAATTACATGATTACTTTGCGTCGATTCAAAATGCCGGTAAATGATGACCTTTTAGATGCAGATAAAAACCCTACACCGGATGTTGGGCGTATGATTGCATGGATAGATGGTGAATCTAATACCTGGGAATCTGTTGGTTTGAAATGGACTCATAATGTAAAATGGAAAGCTCTAGAATCTCAAGTCCAAACCGTAGAAGCGAGTAAAACCAGTTACGGTAATGAATTTGGAGCATTATCAAATAAGATGCCGATTGCTGCTGCTATAGGACAAAACCTATCATATTTAACGCAATCCGGAAATAAACAAGCGTCTTTACAAGGTAATAAAGAAGGCTCTACGTTTGATCCATACTCAGACCCTAGTAAAGTTTATGGACCTATTAACGTAATTGATAAAATGATTATTCGTGATAAAGGTCTAGAATTTGCGCAAGAATTAACACTCAAATTTGAATTTGAACTTAGATCAATTGATGGAATTAACCCCAGAATTGCCATGTTAGATTTATTATCTAACGTAATGGTAACAACCTTTAATAAAGGTTCTTGGTGGGGTGGAGAGATTCGTTACACTGGCGGAGCAAATACTCGTAAAATAAAACCATTAGGAAATCCTAAAATGTTAGCAGAAGGAAATTATGCTGGATATCTAAAATCTCTAACCGATGGAATCACTGCAAGATTAGATAGTTTGACTGGTGGAAAAGGGCCGACATTAGAAGGTCTTGGTAATGCGGCCAAGAATCTAGGTGGTGCATTAGCAGCTAAAGTAGTTGGCGGTGCTCTAGATGATATGGGTAGACCAGATCCTTCAGCAATGAATGGTATTCAATCTTTGTTGAGTGGAGCTGATACCGGTGAATGGCATGTTACAGTTGGAAACCCAATGAATCCAATCATTATGTTAGGAAACCTTTGCCTTGATAAAACAGAAGTTAAATTACATGGAGCTTTAGGACTAGATGATTTTCCAACAAAATTAGAAGTAGTATGTTCTCTTAAACCTGCACGTCCTAGAGATTTAATTGATATTATGGCAATGTTCCATAGAGGAGGTAGAACTTATTTAACTAACCCACCAGTTGGAGAAAAATATCCAAATAACAAACCAGGTCCCAAACCAACTCCTCCAAAAACCACAGTTAAACAAGCTAAAGGAGGAGGAGATGGTCAAGATGGTCAGAAATTCTACTATACTGGTGTTGAATTTTTAGCAAAAGATGCTAGAGCACAAGCACGTTTCCCTAACCAACAGAATGCAGGAGCAATCCTTCAACAAATATCATCAACACTAGACTAATATGGTTATTAAATTGTTTGACCTCAAAAATGAGATGCTTCGTAACGGAGAGACGATGATAGATTTTCTATCAAATAATTTCTTGGTAAATTATTTCGATCCACAATTAGAAATTGCAAGACTTATGTTAGTCGAAGAACGTCATTTGTGTAGGATAGATTTACTTTCATATGAGGCATATCAATCGATTGATTATGTAGATGTTATTATGAAATTCAATCAAATAACAAATCCATTTTCAATGCAGATAAACGATATAATAGTATTCCCTACAAAAGCATCGGTGAATAGATTTTATCAGCAAGAGGCATTGCGAAATGATAAGCTAATATTAGATACCAAAGCTTTATTCATAGATCCTAGTCGTGCAAGTCAAAAAGATAAAGCTAGATTAGAACAACTACAGAAAATAGCAGATAAAAGAAAGAATGGATCGAAAGAAATAAAACCGGCTAATTTACTTAAAACTGGAGAAGTTCCTTTCGTTACAGATGGTACTGCATTAACGTTTTCACCATATAACTCTAAGGCTATGCCATCATTGACTGCATTAACCTCAGAGATACCAAAACCTAGTCAACTATAATATATGAGTAATTTAGAAAGAAGCATAGTAACTCTCATCGAGCCAACTATTAAAGTTGATAAGCTAATGGTTGAAGATTCGGAATCAAAGAAAGCGGTGGATGAAAAGAATCCAGCAGCACCGAGTGGAGATGACAAGCTAAAACAATCGAATCGACTAGGACAAGTATCACCTGTTATTTTTATTAACACAACCAAATTTGAAGAGGCAGAAATTGAAAATTTTGAACTTGATATGTATGGTCCTGTTCCAACAATCAATTTCTCGATAATTGACGCTAATCGTAAGATGAATATAACCGGCCCATTAGATGGAGATGTAATTTCTCTTTATCTAAAACCACCGGATGATAAGAATCAAAGACCTATTCGTATAGATTTCGACATATCTTCAATGGATCCATTCGGAGATGCCGGATTTAGATTTAATGGATTGATGAAAGTTCCTGGGTTATATGCCGAAACGAATAAGTCATTTCCAAAAGACTCATCATTTAATCATTTACAAGATGTAGCAGAGTTTCTCAAAATCGGATTTGCTTCAAACGAAACTGCCACTGAAGATAAAATGGTTAGGTTATGTCCTTATGTGAATTTGAATGAATTTTTAGATGAAACCGTTAACTCTTCTTATAAAGATGATGATTCTTTCTTCTGTTGGTTTATTGATCCTTATTATTACTTAAATTATGTTAATGTAAATAAGCAATTTTCATTAGACGATAAGACAGATCCAATCAATATTACTAACGGTAATCTTGGATTAGGTTGGGATCAGGGAGAAACCGAAAAATCTATTAAAGGATCACTGGTATTAACCAATAGGTCAGACATGTCATCAACTAATGTGTACATCAAAAGTTTTTCGCTTGAAAATAATGCCGCATCGGTTGCATTAAGCGAAGGATATAAAAGATATGTACAATATTACAATGTTGGTGACGGAACCGCTAAAGGTGAATATGTTTCAAATTTCGTCGATCCATTAACAACTAAAGGAGCGGAAGAAAAGCTAATTCTACCTAAAGGAAGAAGAGATGAAGACCGATACAAAACTCAAGTGAAGTATAAATGGTTAGGTAAAATTTCAGGAGATGCAGACGGAGGAAATATGCATGATAATTTCATATTCTCAGAAGTTCTTAATCATCAAAACAAGAAAGAAATAACCAAACAATCTCTAAAAATTGAGATGGAACAAATGAATTTTTACATATACAAATATATGAGAATTCCTGTTTTAATTTATCAAGGTGCAGAGAATAATGCAGAGTTTAATAAGCTGAATCAAAGAGATAAAGATCTAGGAGAAGACAAACCAGGAGCTCCAGAAGGAGGTCGTAATGCTGAACAAGGAAACAATCAAACTGCTCCTGGAGGAAAGGTTGGAGACGATCAAAGAGATTCAATTAAAAATGAATTTTTGACTGGATATTATGTTGTTAGTGGAATTCGATATAAATGGACTTCACCAGGACCGGTATCTATGGAGATGACACTTCTTCGTAGAGAATGGCCAATACCAGCTAAGAGTAAAAACTACTAAAAATAAAAGAAAGAAATGGCATTTTCAGCTAGATCGCAAAAATACAAAGATGGAGGTCTTAATAGATTTAAGAAAACAAATTTATTTTTTGAGACTAATCCATATATTCTGTTTCAGGATCCTACATACATAGGATTCAAGCTATTCTTTTTGGTTAATCAACCGGACAGTAAGCTGCTTTCAGATCAAGCTTTACCAAATACGGCTATGGGATATTTGACGAATATTGGTGATACTGCAAGAGTGCATTATCTACAGAAATTTGTCCAACATTTAGTTGCCATTAATCAACAAACTCCTTGGTTCTTTCAATCAATTGAAGGACTTCAAGATGCATGGAAACATGGATATCAAGAAGCAGATTTCAAACCTTTACTCCCTGCTGATAGAAAAATCTCTATTAAATGTTTAGAGAGTATTGATTTACGTATGACTGCCTTAATTGATCTTTATCGTAAAGCATGTTTTGATTGGCCAAATAGACGTGAGGTAGTTCCCAAGAATTTACGTCAATTTACCATGTACATATACTGTTATGAAAACCGAACGATAAATGTTAAAGGTCAACCTGGATCTAATTCGCTATCCTCACTCAAAGAGTATGCGGCATTACCAGAGGTTAATCAACGTCAAATAGATCAAAACAAAATTATGTTAGGTATTCCATTAAGTGATCCTAATGTTGCGAAAAAAATTCCATCTATCGATTCAATAAAAGCTGGGGTAGAAGGAGTAATCGGGATTGGTCAAAAAAAGACGGCAGATGATGGATTTGATAATGGAAAACAATTTGCAAATAATATAGATAACACCATCAATAGAATCATGTTTAAATTTGATCTATGTGAATGGTTACCTGATGAGAGTGGAGTTATTGGGGCTAAGGTAAATAACATAACTGGAGAACCAGCAGAACAAACTTTATCTTTCTCATACAAAATGGTTTATGAAGAAAATATCTACAACCTATTTTCAGGAATAGGTGTAACTGACTTGAATTATATTCTAGATCAAAGTGCATTAGATAATGCTGAACCGACTCTAAAAAATCTAAAAGCTAAATTCGATGAAGGTGGTGGATTTGATATGAAATCAGTTCTTAATGGAAACTTCAATTCGCTTAAACCATTTGCATCAATGGCAGCTGATAGATTAACCCAGGCGGTTGCATCGAGAGCAAAAGGTCTTCTATTAGGGAATATTTATGGATTCTCTGCCGCTAACGTTGCCGGTGCTGCACAATCAATTCTTACCGGAGATCCATCCACAATGGTTCAGGGAATATCATCTCTTACAAGTATGGGTGGTGGAGCTTCCAAGAAAAATGACACACAGCAAATCGAAGGAGAACCGAATGTATTCGATGAAACTTCACCCAGTCAAGCTCTAATGAAGAATATGCAAACTGATTTAGGTAATGCGTTTTTAGGGTTTCAACCTTCAAGAGCAAATGATAATGGTCCAGATTCTAAATCACAAGCAACCGGTAATGATCAGGCTTCATTGGCAAATGATAATGGTCCAGATGCTACCTCACAAGGAAAAGGTAATGATCAGGCATCATTGTCTAATGGATAACATAATCATATAATAGTATAAGATGGCAATAAGAGACTTTTCAAAAGATGATTTACGTAACACCTCATGGTTAGGTGAAGTGGTAGATATTGAAGATCCTCAGAAAATTGGTCGAATCAAAGTTAAAGTTTTTGGTAAGTTCGATGAACTAGAAAATGATGCTATTCCATGGGCCTATCCAGGAAATAATATCTCTGCCGGAAGTGCAGATGGAGGATCTTTCTTCTCAGTTCCCAAAAAGGGATCTATCGTTTCCATCAAATTTGATAATGGAAACATCTATTATCCTGAATATTTCTTCAATCAGCATTTATCACAAGATGCTCGTAAAGAAATTGAAAACTCTTACACAAATGCTCATATAATAGTTTATGATACTGTTACTGAAGGAGCACTCAAGATATTCTTTACTGAAGAAAAAGGCCTTATGATTGATTATAAAAAATCTCAAATTAATATAAAACCTGACAAATCTATTATCATTCAAAATGCCTCAGGAAAAGGTAAGGTTGAGATGTTAGATGATGGTAATATGAATATCACTCAATCAGAAACAATAACCGCTAAATGTAAAAACTTGATAATTGACCACGCTTCAAGCATAGAATTAGGTAAAGGTGCAAAAGAACATCTTGTTCTAGGAGATACATTTATGGACTATTTTAATACTCATACTCATATAGGTAATTTAGGAGCTCCTACATCTCCACCAACCGCTGGTCCTGCTGGAGGTATGAAGAAAACTCATTTAAGTCAAATGGAAGTCAAAACTAAATAATTAAGATATGCCTTTAAAAACGTCCGATTTAGAAAAAGAAATGAATACCATAATGAAAGATGGATTCAACGCTGGATTAAAAGAATTCATGGATCAAATGTCAGGTCTTAGTAATGCAAAGGCTAAAGGAGATGCGGATGGCGTTGTTTCTTCCGCTAGAGCAGCTGCATCAACTAAGTTTGCCGATACAGTGGCTCCAAAATTATCAAAGGCAGTAGAGACTTTTGTAAAATCCGCCACAGTAAAAGCCATCACAATCCCTCCAGGCCAAGCAGTTGCTACTGCTGGATCTCCGGCCGCACAGACAGGAGCAACCACGGCTCCAGTTCAATCAACTCCATTAGTTAATGGATTGGAATAATCCCAGAGATATATAATCTAATAATACAATAATCTATTTACATTCACTTTAACAAACAAAAAAATGACAGAACAAATCGAATCTTTAATGACGAAAAAAGTATGGACCGACGCAGATTGGGAAGCTTATGAGTCTGAATCCTTTGGGAGAAGAAGAATCAACAAAAAAATCAAACATGCTCCAGGTGACAAATCAAAAGTCTTTTACAATGGGCCAGACGCTCAAAAGATTTATGATTTATACATGGGATCTCTTGCTAATATAAAAGAGCCTAAAACCGGAGATGTTGTCCTTGCAACAGTATTAACGGTTAATGAGGAAAAACACAATGCAATTCTTTATGTAGGTTGGCGAGAAGATGCCATTCTAGATCTTAAAAAAGAATCGCCAGAGTACATTCCTAATATTAAAGTAGGAAATCAAATTGAGGTTATTATCGAAACTAAAGGATCTAATGCTCCTATCGTTGCCTCTTATTCTAAAAATGTTCAAGCTTCTAAACGTAACGAAGTATTTGAATCTATCGGTAAAAATATTGCTTACTCAGGTAAAGTAGAAGAACTTATTCATGGAGGTTACTTCATTAATATTGATGGCGTTCGTTGCTTTATGCCAGGATCTCTTGGTGGAATGAACAAACTAGTTAATTTTGAATCTTTACTTGGACAGGTAATTTACGTTGTTCCAATCAATTACTCAAGAGAGAAAGATTATATCGTGGTTTCTCACCGTGAATATCTTAAAGCCCTTGTTCCTCAAGAAGTTGAAAAACTTATTATCGGTCAAAAATACTCAGGTTTCGTTACTGGAACTAGCCGACATGGAGTATTCGTTGAATTTAATGGTTGCTTAACTGGTCTAATTGCAAAATCGGATTTAGCAGAAACTAACTTAGAAGAATACAATTCAGGAAGAATCAAACCGGGTGATGCTATCGACTTCTTCTTAAAAGATGTTATAGATGATACAAAAATCATACTTTCATGCAAACCAGAAACTATTGTTAATGAGTGGGAAGGTATCGAAGATAAATACAAAGTGCCATCGGTGGTAACGGGTAAAGTAAAGAGAATCGTGAAATACGGAATCTTTGTTGAACTAGAACCTAAAATCGTAGGCCTATTACACAAATCTCATCTTAATGAAGATATGCAATTTGAAGTTGGTCAAGAAATCGATGTTAAAATCGTAAAGATCGACAGAGAATCCAAGAAAGTAGACTTTACTGTATAATTTCTTTAAGATAAATAATAAAAGGAAATGGTACGGATATGGACTACAACTCACTTAATTTTACACCTCTATTCGAAAAGAGCTTAGTAAGAATCACTGCGGAATTTCACAGTGATAAGAGTAATAGTGCAGCATTAGAAACATTATCAAAGGATCTGAAGCGCAAGGTAACGCCTTCAGATCCTTCTTCTATGTCTTTTCAATTGAAAAGAGATGAATCCGGGAAATTCACATTTTCTACCGGATTCTTGCTGTACAGAGACGCTCGTCTTACTCTAATCGATCTATTCAAATGGATGGAACGTAATACAAAAACTGAAAGAACCGATAATCTTTATCTAGATCTTAAGTTTATTGATGAAATTGCTGGACCATTTAAAGGTACTCTGTTTAACACATCAACAAAAATCGATTCAATCGACAAAATCAAATTCGCTTTAGGATTTGATGAAGATGGAGTCTACAAAGTATTTCCGTCAAGAAAAAATGGATTTAATTCACAAACAATTAGAAATTTTATCCCTCAGCAAAAATTCCTGATAAAAACCAAATACATAGATCCTACCTCTTATGATATTCCCAACACTTCAAATAGTGGAGTAAATTTTGAAACTCTAATTGATGGATATGTGAGATTACAGTACATTGGTGGAACTAAATATGAAGAAAAATCTAGTGAGATCCTTACAATACTTAATCAATTCACGATTGGTTGTTGGGATGCCGTTATTAATAAGACCTACACAAAAGACAACATAGATAAATTCGTAACGATAATATCTAAATCTAAAGGCGCAAGAGAAGCTTACCTAGATTTTGGTCTATTCCAAAAGAACTTTCCTAAAGTTAAATTTAC